>Ga0181525_10000024_pt1 | contig 127802 bp, 113 predicted proteins | sample PEATcosm2014_Bin_48_FD_121100 | JGI IMG/M metagenome (GOLD analysis project Ga0181525, IMG submission 121100) | Peatland microbial communities from MTU Mesocosm Facility, Houghton, MI, USA - PEATcosm2014_Bin06_10_metaG | ecosystem: Environmental > Terrestrial > Soil > Wetlands > Peat | place...
CACTGACGCTCAAGGTGCCCGCCCTACAAGCCGGACTGCGCTACATCGGAATCGAGATCGAGAACGGCGGCGGAACCAAAACAACCCTCTACCTCGACGCCATCGGCTGGGGAAGCTGATTGCTCTAGGTTCCCCGCCGGTGCCGCGCTAACCTAGATCGATGGCGCCGACCTACGCGCCGCCGCCGCGGCGGCACCGGCATCACGTGAGCACTGGCGCGCTCGCGATGGGTTTCTTCTTCTCGTGGGGTTCTTGCTGGTGTGGCTATCGATGGCGCTAGGCGCGCCGTGGAACTGGCTGATCGTGACGTCGTGAGCACGGCGCGACGACTTGGTGACGCAGCGCGGCGTTGTAAAAGGGAGCAGCTCCACGCGAAGCAGGTCCTCGAGCGGCCTCCAATGGGTAGTGGGTCAGTTTGGATCGGCAGGGATCAGACTATGTTCGTGCCGACTGCGTATGGGGCCGTCGCCGTGACATTCATGATGCTCATGTACGCGCTTGAGCACCGCAGGCCCGTGTTCGTCGCAGCGTTCGCGTGCGACTGCGCCGCTCGCACGTCGTTTCGCACCGACCCGTCGATCTCAGCAAAGGGATCGCAGGTCGGCTGTCCGCCTCCGCGACGCTGGCGGCCAATGACTCGCATACCTTCGCAAACCTCACCAGAGCGCCCTCGGGAGTGCGCAAACCGTTGACTCGCCAGGGTGCGGTCGTTAGTTTGGTCGCTTGCCGGCCACCACGACGCTCGCCCACAACGGAACGCACGTGGCTTCGCAGGCTTCCTATATTCCGCACCCGCTTCGTCCGTATCCGCCGCTGATCATCAACGCGGCGCTTACCGGCATGGTGCCGCGGCGCGATCGCGTTCCGAACGTTCCAGTGACGCCCGAGCAGATCGTCGCCGACGCCGAGGCGTGCTTCGCGGCGGGCGCGACAATCGTTCATGTCCATGCGCGCGCGGCCGACGAGTCGCCCGAGTGGCATCGGGAGGCCTACGCGGAGTTCATCCCGGAGATACGCGCGCGCTGCCCCGGGATCGTCGTCTGTGCCAGCACGAGTGGCCGCACGTTCAGCGAGTTCGAAAAGCGCGCCGACGTGCTCACCTTGGAAGGGGCCGCCAAGCCGGATATGGCGAGCCTGACACTCGGTTCACTCAACTTCCGGGACGTGGCCAGCGTCAACGCGCCGCAGATGATCCGCGGCCTTGCCGAGCGGATGGCCGAGGCCGAGATTCGACCCGAGCTCGAGGTCTTTGACAGCGGCATGGCCTATCTCGCGAACGCGCTGCACGACGAGGGTCTGTTACCCGAGCCGATCTACGTGAACGTCCTCCTCGGCTCGCCTAACACGGCGCCTGCACGAATCGGCACTTTGGCGGCTCTTGTCGACGCGCTACCGTCGGGGACGGTTTGGGCGGCAGCGGGAATCGGGGCATTCCAGCTGCCGATCAATGCCATCGCCGTCTTCGCCGGTGGGCATGTCCGGACCGGGCTTGAGGACAACAGCCACCTCGATCATCTCGCGCGGACGCCGGCGACCAACGCCGAGCTCGTGAGTCGCATCGCGGCGCTGGCAGTAGTGGCGGGCCGGCCGTTGAGCAGCACCGCGGAGACGCGGGCAGCGCTCGGACTGTCCGTGCCCTCAGCGCACGCATGAGCCCAGCGGAGGCGAGCTTCGCCTGCGCGCCGATGCAGGCGGGGCTGCTCTACGAGACGCTCAGTGGGGGTCCCGGCAGCTATACCCAGCAGGTTGTCATAACGTGCCGCGAAGAGCTCGGCCCCGATGCCCTGCGCCGAGCATGGCTGGAGCTCGTGAGGCGGCACGGGGCTCTCCGTACGAGCTTCATCGTCGGGGCGTCGAAGATGCCGCGCCAGCGCGTGCACGACGACGTCGAGCTTGGCGTTGTGATCGCCGACTGGCGCGCTGACAGCGAGCCCAAGCGCGAGAGCCGCTGGCAAGAGCTGCTCGTCGCGGACCGCCACGTCGGATTTGAGCCCGCGCAGGCGCCGCTGATGCGGGTCGCGATCTGCCAGCTCGCGAACACAGAGACACGCGTGCTATGGACCTATCATCACTCGATCCTCGACGGCCGATCGCGGGTCGCGCTTCTAGGTGAGCTCTTCGATATCTACGCCGAGAAACCGCCGAGCGGCGGAGCCGCGGCGAACGGCAAGGCATCGTTCGCGCAGTTCGCTGAGTGGGCTGCAAGCCGGGGCGGTGATCCTGCGACCGAGGCCTTCTGGCGCGGCGTTCTGGGAGGGATCGACGAAGCGACACCCGCGCCTGGCACCCGATCGACCAACGGCGCCGGGGGTTCCAGCGAAAACGGCGCCGCAGGGAGAATTTCGCGACGGCTGGACGCCCGGCTCTCGACCGCCCTCCGCGCGATGGCATCCGCCCATGCGCTGACCCCGGCGACAGTCCTGCAAGGCGCCTACGCGCTACTCCTGGCTCAAGAGGCGGACAGTGACGATCTCCTATTCGCAACGACGCGCGCCGGCCGGCGCTCGCCACCCTTTGATGTCCAGGGTTTGGTCGGTCTGTTCATGGTGAGCTCTCCGGTGCGCCTGAAGCTACGGCCGCAGGAAACGGTGCGCGAGTGGCTGACGCGCGTCCGCGAATTTGCCACCGCAGTGCGCGACTTCGAGCACGCGCCGCTGTCCGAGATGCGGCGCTGGAGCGGGCTCGCGCGCTCGCGGCCGATCGCCGAGACGTTGTTCTCCTATGAGAACGCCTCGATGAACACCGTGCTGCGCGCCGCCGACCCGGCGTGGCAGCGACGCGACGTCCGGCTGATCGAGCAGCTCAACTTTCCCCTGACCCTCGAGACGTTTGGCGACGAGGAGATCGCCGTCAACGTCCTCTACGACGAGCGCGTCGTCCCCGCCGACGAGGCGACTCGCATAACGAGCCGCTACGAGGAGCTAGTCCGCGCCTGCGTGGCGGAGCCGGAGGCGTCGGTGACGTCCATCTGCGAGCTCAGCCCCGAGCGGCGGCGGAGGCAGTCGGGCGAACTGACCGCGTGTCGTGCGCCCGGGGTACCCGATCTCGTTCCGACCCGCATCCGTGAGCAGATCCTCGGCCACCCCGAGCGGATCGCGGTCGAGAATGGTGAAGGGCGCATCGATTATGCGGCGCTCGGCGCACGCGCGGACGAGTTGGCCGCCCACCTCATCAAGGCGGGGGCGGGGGAGCTCGTCGGCATCGCGATGGCGAGAACGCCGGACATGGTCGCGGCCGTCCTCGCAGTGCACCGCACAGGTGCGGCGTACCTGCCGCTCGATCCACGCTATCCGACCGAGCGCTTGGCCTTCATGCTCGAGGACAGCGGGACCAAGGCAGTTCTCACGGATGGGGCCTCGCAGGGGGGCCTGCCGCGCGTCGCCGGCTGTTCCATCCTCGACGTCGACGCATTGCCGGCCGCGCATCCTGGCGATCCGCCCACAGCCGCCGTCGCACCCGAGCAGCTCTCGCACGTTATCTACACCTCGGGCTCGACCGGGATACCGAAGGCGGTGATGATCGAGCACCGTTCGGTTGCCCATCTGACGGCGTGGAGCGAGGCAACCTTCAGCGCCGAGGAGCGGGACGGGATGCTCGCGTCCACATCGCTTAGCTTCGACCTCTCGGTGTTCGAAATACTCGTGACGCTCGCGCTCGGCGGCCGCGTCGTCCTCGTCGAGAGCATCCTGGCACTCAGCGACCCTGACTTCGCCGGCGAGGTGGCGTTCGTCAACAGTGTGCCCTCAGCCATCGGTGAGCTGCTACGCACTCGCGCACTGCCACCGTCGGTCCAAACGGTCGCGCTGGCCGGGGAGGCCCTGCCCGCGGAGCTGGTCGAGCGCCTCTATGCGCAGCCGTCGGTTCGGGACGTCTGGAACCTGTACGGACCGAGCGAGGACACGACGTACTCGACTGCCTACCGCTGCAGGCCTGAGACACGGCCGCTGATCGGACGGCCGCTGCCCGGGACGCAGAGCTACGTCGTGGACCGCCACCTCCGACCCGTTCCGGAGGGCGTCACCGGCGAGCTGCTGCTCGGCGGCATCGGCCTCGCCCGCGGCTACCTCGGGCGGCCGGAGCTCACCGCCGAACGCTTCCCCGAGCTGACCTTCAGCGGTGCCGAACCGCTACGGCTGTATCGCACTGGGGACCTGGCCTGCTGGACGAACGACGGCCTGCTCGACTTTCGCGGGCGACTCGACGACCAGGTGAAAATCCGCGGTGTCCGCGTCGAACCCGGCGAGCTCGCGCAGGCGTTGCACACCGACGACTCGATCGCCGATGCGGCCGTAATCGCGCGCGGCGAAGGGGCGGAGCGGCGGCTGCTGGCCTACGTCGTCGGCGCATCGGGCACGGCGCCCGACGTGGCGCAGCTTCGCGACACGCTGGCGACCCGCCTGCCGAGCGCTTTGCTGCCGAGCGCGATCGTCGTGCTCGATGCGCTGCCGCTCACTCCGAACGGCAAGCTCGACCGTCGGGCCCTACCCGAGCCGAGCGCGCCCGCCGCCGCTGGTCAGGACGGGGAAGCAACCGCCGCTACCGAGCGTGTGCTCGCCGGCCTGTGGCGGGAGGTGCTCGATATCTCGAGGCCGATCGGCAGCGACGACGACTTCTTTGCCCTCGGCGGCGACTCGCTCAGCGCCCTGGCCCTGCTCGCCGCGGTCGAGGAGCGTCTCAACCGGCGCCTCTCAGTCGGCGCCCTGATTGCCTCGACGACCTTGGCCGGGCAGGCCGCCGCGATCGAGTCAGCTCGCTCCCAGCCACCATCGAACACGCTCGTTCCGCTCCGATCGACCGGCACGAGGCGGCCGTGGATCTGTGTCCTGACCGACCAGCGCGGAGTGGTCGGGCTGCGCAACGTGCTGCCCGCGATGCTCACCGACCAGCCGGTCTACGCGATGCAGGCGATCGACCCGGCAGTCCAGTCGTGGCGCGGCTCGAGCGTCCAGCAGATCGCGTCGGCGTGCCTGCGCTCGGTGCGCGCGCTTGATCCCGAGGGTCCATACCGCCTCGGCGGGCACTCGCTTGGAGGCCTCGTCGCCTTCGAGATGGCGTGCACGCTGCTTCGCGAAGGTGCCAAGGTCGAGGTGGTGGTGCTGATGGATACCGTCGCCCCGGAGGGATTTCGCTGGCTCGGGCGCATCGTGGCGCGCGACCGCGTCGTGAGAAACAAGTCCCTGGCTCGGCGCGTGGGGACACAGGCCGACCTCGTGCGCAACGTGCTCCGACTCGGCTTTTCCCTTATCCGGGGTAGGCGCGCGCTGCAGAGCTGGCCGCGCGGTTTCGAGGATCCCTGGGACCAAGCCGGCGCGCTGCAGATTATGCGCCGGTACCACCCGTCGAGGCTCGCTGCCCCTGTCACAGTGCTGCACACCTCCTACACCGAGATTCTGATGGGGGGACCTGAGCTCGGATGGGCTCCGCACGTCGCGGGGCCGATCACCACGCGACCGGTCTCGGGCACTCACGAATCGATGTTCAGCGCGTCCGCAGTCCAAGACCTCGCCGCTGCGCTGGCCGCCGAGCTGGACAAGCTCGAACCTGGCCGCTGACCGAATAGCGTGGGGCGTGCTCGGGCCCTGGCGCCGGGAACGCCGCTTTAGCGCTCTCTGGCGCCTGCAACGCTCGATAACCTAGCTTATGTAACGCAGGCCCGAAATCAACGGCGGACCTGAGCGCCACGTAACCGTTGGATGCGCCAGGGCCTTGTGTGGCGGAGTCCGCGGGCCCTCAATAGGGCTTTGATACGCAGGGCTCGTCGTGCGTTTGACGACTCGCTCGGCGACGAAGGATCAACTGGCGACGCGAGCCGCAGCCTTCTGACCGGTTTTTGGCGGCCGGATGCTGCGTGGCCGCTCGAGCGCCTCCCTAAAGTGCGCCTGTGGCCATCTCCCTTGAGGCCAGGCGCGCTCGTCGACGGCCGTGGCTGATACTCGCGGGATGCTGCGTGGCCGCTCGAGCGCCTCCCTAAAGTGCGCCTGTGGCCATCTCCCTTGAGGCCAGGCGCGCTCGTCGACGGCCGTGGCTGATACTCGCGACCTGCTGCATGAGCGTGCTGCTAGTTGGGCTCGACGTCACGATCATCAACGTCGCGCTGCCGCGGATCGGGCACGACCTCCACACGACCGTCTCGGGTCTCCAGTGGACCGTCGACGCCTACACGCTTGTGATCTCGACACTGCTGCTGCTGGGCGGCTCGATGGCGGACCGGCTCGGTCGCCGGCGGGTTTTCCAGACCGGCCTCGCGCTGTTCGCGCTCGGCTCGCTGCTTTGCAGCCTGGCACCGACGCTCGGATGGCTGATTTTCTTCCGCGCGCTCCAGGCGATCGGCGGCTCGATGCTCAACCCGGTCGCGATCTCGATCATCCGCAACACCTTCGATGACCCGCGTCAGCGCGCCCGCGCCCTCGGCTTCTGGGGCGGAACCGTCGGTCTGAGCTTCGCGCTGGGTCCCGTCCTTGGTGGCGCGCTCGTCTCCTCGGTCGGCTGGCCCTCCGTGTTCTGGATCAACATCCCGATCGCACTCGTGGCGCTCGGGCTGACGACACGCCTGATCCCGGAGTCGCGCGCCGAAAACCCGCGGCGGTTCGATCCGGCCGGACAGGTCCTCGTGATGGTCACGCTCGCAACACTTACCTTCGCGATCATCGAGGGTCAAAGCCTCGGCTGGCTCTCCGCCATCGAGCTCAGCCTGGCAGCGGTAGTCGTCATCTCCGTGGCGTTGTTCGTGCGGGTCGAGACGCACAGAACCGACCCACTGATGGAGTTGCGCTTCTTCCGCAGCCTGCCGTTCAGCGGCGCGACGCTGGTTGCCGTCGCGGCATTCGCCGCGCTGGCCGGCTTTCTCTTCCTCAACACGCTCTACCTGCAGATCGCGCGCCACTTCTCGCCGTTCGAGTCCGGGCTCTACGTGCTGCCGATCGCGGCGATGCAGTTGATCTTCGCCCCGGTCGCGGGCCGCCTCGTCGGGCGCAGCGGCTCGCGGGCGCCGCTGCTGCTGGCCGGTGTCGGCGTGACCGCAGGCGCGCTGATGCAGACCGGAATCACCAACACCACCTCGACGATCTGGCTGCTCGCCTCCTATTCCGTGTTCGGCATCGGCTTTGGCCTCGTCAACACACCGATCAGCGCGACGGCCGTCAACGGCATGCCTGCTGCGCAGGCCGGCGTTGCCGCAGGAATCGCCTCGTCCTCGCGCCAGACCGGCGGCACCCTCGGCGTCGCGATCGTCGGCGCGATCATCGCCAAGAGCGCGATCCACGGGACGCCGAGCGGACTCGACGACGGCGGCTGGTGGTTCGTGGTCGCCTGCGGCGTCGCCGTCGTCGTGATCGGGTATTTCAGCACGACGCGCTCCGCGCGCCAGAGCGCGATTGACGTATTCAGGGCCGGCGAGCCGACCGAACCAGCGCCCTGAGCCTCCCCCGGCTCAGGGATTATGTCGACCGCGCGAACCCCAGCTCGACGAGGAAATGCGCGACGCCGGGCTGCGTCAGCGCTTCCGCGGAGCTCTACGCCCCAGCCGGCGCAGCTGCCGCCGACCAGGGCGGTGCGCCTCGACGAACGCGTAGCCGCCCTTCCAGATCGTCTCGATCGTCGTCTCGCGCAGCCCCGCCCTGCGCATCCTGCGGGCTATCCATCGGGGGCTGCGGAAGCCAACGTGGCTCTTCTGGGTCGAGCGCAGCACCAGGTCGAGCGCGAAGACGAGCGGTTGGCGGCGATTTGCGTCGGCGACGACGATCCGCCCGCCCGGGGCCAGGACGCGCGCGAACTCGGCGATCGCTTCGCGCTGATTGGCGAAGTGGTGAAAGGCGTTGCTGCACAGCAGCGCGGTGAACTCGCCATCGTCGAACGGCAGCCCGGAGTTGACGTCGCCCTCGAGGAATTCAGCGTTTGCGACACCCTCGGCCCGTTTACGTGCCTCCTCGATCATCCCCGGCGAGACATCGAAGCCAACGGCTCGGCGTGCGAGCTTGGCCGCCTCGCGCACGGCGACTCCCGTGCCGCAAGCGACGTCGAGCACCACATCGTCCGGTCCGAGCTCGAGCTTCTCCAGGACCTGTAGCTGGAGCTTCTGCATGGTGTGCGCGGAATGATCGCTCTCGTAGGTCTTCGACCAGCCATCGAAGTGCTTGCGAGCCGCCTGCGTCCGAGGATCTTCAGCCACCGCCTAAGCGTACCCCGCAGGCGGGCGCCTCCAAAATGCGGCCGGGCGGGCTCAAGGCCCGCCCGGATCCGCCCGGTCATGGATCGCCGCTTTACAACTACGTCCCAGGACTCGTGTGTCGTTGCCTGGGCGGCGTGACACTCCCGGCCACCTGGACAGGCCACCAGCCGAAACCGGTGCGTTGCCTGGCTGAGCGCCGAAGCGCTCCGGCCGAGTAGGCGATCCGCCGGACCTTCAGGCTAGCGCTTCGGCAGGTTGCCGTGGGGTGATCAGAAATCCGCGGTCGCCGGCAGACCGGCGTAATTCTCGGCGAGGCTCGTGGCTACGGCGGTCGAGCGGGCCAGGTACTCGAGGCGCGCGAGCTGCAGCTGGCGCTCGTATTCGCCGCCACCGAGCTGGTGGAGCAGCTGCGTCATGTAGTTCGAGAAGTCCTGCGCGCGCCAGACCCGGCGCAGGGCGCGCTCGGAATAGCTGTCGAGCCCGCCGGCGTCGCCAGTCCGGTACCAGTCCCCCAGTGCCGCGGACAGCAGGCGCACGTCGTTGACAGCGAGGTTCAGCCCCTTCGCTCCGGTCGGGGGCACGATGTGCGCGGCGTCGCCGGCGAGAAACAGGTTGCCGTAGCGCATCGGATCGCAGACGAAGCTGCGCATCGGCGTGACGCTCTTTTCGAAGATCGGTCCTTCGCTCACAGACCAGCCCTCGCTCGCGAGTCGCACCTGGAGCTCCTCCCAGATGCGATCGTCGGGCCACTCCTCCAGTGGCGTGTCATTTGGCACCTGGAGATAGAGCCGGCTGACGCTCGACGAGCGCATCGTGTACAGCGCGAAGCCGTTGTCGTGCCAGGCGTAGATCAGCTCGTCGGTCGAGGGTGAGGCCTCGGCGAGGATGCCGAGCCAGCTGAATGGGTAGATGAACTCGTGCTCGGTGATCAGGCCGGCCGGGATCGAGGCGCGGCTGATGCCGTGGAAGCCGTCACAGCCGGCGATGAAGTCGCAGGTCAGCTCGCGCTCGGCGCCCTCGTGTGTGTAGCTGATCTGGGGAGACGCGCCAGCGGGATCGTCGAGCGCGACGTCAGCGACCTCAAAATGGATCTCCACAGCGCGCTCGAGGTTCGCGGCGACGAGATCCTTGACGACCTCCTGCTGGCCGTAGATCGTGATCCCGCGGCCGGTCAGCTCGGTGATCTCGATATGGAGCGTCTCGCCCTGGTGGCGCAGATAGATGCCGCGGTGGTCGAGGCCTTCGCGCGCCAGCCGCTCCCCCACCCCGAGCTCGTGCATCAACTCGACGGTGTTCTGCTCGAGCAGGCCTGCGCGCACGCGTTGCTCGATGTAGTCGCGGCTGCGGCTCTCGAGGATCACCGAGTCGATGCCCTCGCGTGCGAGCAGCAGCGACAGGGTCAAGCCGGCTGGCCCGGCACCGACGATGCCGACCTGGGTGCGCACGGCGCGGATCGTAGTCAAGCGCTCGCTACTGGTTCGTCGCCCGCATCTCGGCGACCTGCTCGTCGATCGCCGGGAAGCTCTCCAACATGCTCTCGACAAGCTGGATATTGCGATACATGCTGTTGGAGCCGAGCTGCGGATGCCACCTCCGTGTCTCGCGGTCGGGCTGGAAGATCCGCCTGCCACCGGAGTTCAGCTCGATCCGCACGCCGCCGGGCTCGCGGACGTAGAGGTAGGTGATCTCGTCGACGCCGTGGATGCCGGGGCCGAACTCGATCGGCGTTCCGGCGCTGAGCAGCACGTCGGCCGCGCGGTGGACATCGACGCGCTGGTCACACCAGAAGGCGATGTGGTTGACGCGGCCGCGAGCCGGGGCGAACTCGGGGACGTAGGCGAGCTCGTGCGTCGAATTGCTCGTCAGCGTCGCCAGGACGAGCGTTTCCTTGGCGTCGATCCGCGCGTAGATCGCGCCGATCGAGACACCGGCACGCTGGCTAACCTCAGCCAGCGTGAACGCCTCGTAGCCGTCTTCCTCGAGCAGCCGCGCGCCGGCCTCGAGGACGCGCTCGAACGAGGCGCGGCTGCGGCGCTGCTGCGGTGGGCGAAGGGCCGGCAGGGACTCCACTGCCCCCAGACTACCCGCGATCGGCGATCATCCCGGCAGTGGAAAATTGACCACGCCGGGCGCTAGATTTATGCGGCCGGTCTGTTCAACGAGAGAGAGGAACCAACGAGGTGTCCCAGTTCGACGCAACGACTGCATTCGGGAGCGACGCTCGAGTCGAGCACGACTTCCTGCGCCAGGTCTTCGCCTGGATGTTCCTCGCGCTCGCACTGACCACGGGCGTGGCGATCCTGTTCCACAACCAGGCGACATACAACTATCTCGCGCAGCACACGACGCTCTTCTACGTCGCGATCTTCGCCCAGCTCGGGTTCGTGATCGCGCTGCGTTTCATCATTTTCTCCCAGCGCGTCTCGGTGCAGGTAGCCGCGTTCATGTTCTTCGTCTATGCGGCGCTCACCGGCGCCGTGTTCTCGATCCTGCTCGACGTCTACACGACAGACTCGGTTGTCGGCGCGTTCGGCGGCGCCTGCGGCGTGTTCGGCGCGATGGCGCTGCTCGGCTACACGACGCAAATGGACCTCTCGCGCTTTGGCCCGATCCTCTTCGGCGCGCTGATCGGGATCGTCGTCGCCTCGTTCGTCTACATATTCGTTGGCGGCCAAACGCTCAACCTGATCATCGGCTACATCGGCGTGGTCCTGTTCTCGGCCCTCACCGCCTACGACATCCAAAACCTCAAGAAGCTGCGTAACGGCCAACCGATCAGCGGTCGCATGGGCGGCTTCGGCGGTATCGGGCGTGGGCGTGGCGGCGGCGGGCAGCAGATGACCCTCGCCGACAGCGGCGCGAGCACCGAGAAGCTCGCGATCATGGGCGCGCTATGGCTCTACCTCGACTTCATCAATCTATTCGTCTCGCTGCTGCGGATCTTCGGCAACCAGCGCTGAGCGCGTGGCGTCGGGCCGGCGCGCTAGCCGGCCCGGATGCCCCAGCGCGAGACATGACTGGCGCCGGGCTCCAGCCGCACGAGCCCAGCGCCGCTCTGCAGCGCGTTCGGCGCGCAGGACATCGGCTCGACCGCCAAGCCCTGCCGTCGCACGCCCTTGGCGAGGGTGTCGCCGCTGAAGATCATCAGAAACGGATAGGCCTCGTCGAACCAGAGGATTGATCGCGCGCCGTCGTCCGGCGCCGCAAGCTTGACCTGCCCCAGGCCGTCGGCGTCGCGCTCGAGGTCGGTGAAGCAGTCGTCCATCACAAGTCCACCGATAGCGCGCGGCGCGCGGAAGTCAAACGGCGTGCCGGCGACCGGCTCGCTGGAGTGCGGTATCAGGCGCTCGTCGGCGATCAGGCGCGTCGCCGCGGGTAGCGTCAGCTCGCAGCCGTCGAGCAGATCCGCACCCACCGCACGCAGATAGGGGTGGAAGCTGACACCGAACGGTGCCGGCAGATTGCCGGCGTTTGTTGCGCTGGCGGTGACGGTGAGACCGTCGTCGGCGAGCTCGTAGCGGAGCTCGAGCTCGAGCTTCCACGGATATCCGGATGACGGGTTGAGGACGTGCGTCATCGTGACGCTCGCGTCGCTGGGCTCGGACGCCGTCCAGTTGCGCCAGCGCACGAGGCCGTGGATCGCGTTGCCCTTGTCCGGCTCGCTCAGATCGAGCTGGAACGAGCGCCCGTCCCACTCGTAGCGCCCGTCGCGCGTCCTGTTCGGCCACGGCATCAGCGGCTGTCCGCGCCCGCCGTCGCAGATTTCCTCGGGGGCGTAGCCGTCGAGGATCGCGCGATCCGCGATCTCGTAGGAGCGCAGGCCGCCACCGACGGCGACGATGACAGCGCGCTGGTCCTCGAAGCGCAGCTCGACCTGCTCGCCCGACGGCGCGAATGCGCTCACGCCTCGACCCACGGGTGATGCCAGTTGCCGACGCCCTTGAGCAGGCGGTCAGCCCCGGGCGGCCCCCACGAACCCTTCTTGTAGGACTCGAGCGGAGGGGGCGCGTCGAGCAGCGGAGCGCAGATCCGCCAGCTCTCCTCGATCGCGTCCTGGCGAGCAAAGCGTGTGGCGTCACCGCGCAGCGCCGAGGAGAGCAGCACCTCGTACGGGGTCGGCGCCTCTCCCCCTTCGTCGGCGAAGCGCATCGGCAGCTCGATCTCGGACGGGCCGGTGTGGTCCGCGCGCAGGGCATCGAGCATCAGGTTGATCCCGGTCGTGGGATCGACGCGGACGACGAGCTCGTCGGGCATCGGGCGCCGGTGACCGGGCATCGCGAACGGTAGGCGCGGGGCGTGGCGAAACACGAGCCGCACCTCGGTCTGGGTCAACGGGAGCTGCTTGCCCGTACGGATGAAGAACGGCACGCCCGACCAGCGCCAGTTCTCGATCTCCAGGCGTAGCGCGGCGAACGTCTCGGTCGTCGAGCCGCGCTTGACGCCGGCGATCGAGCGATAGCCGACATACTGCCCGCGGACGTAGTGCTTTGGATCGGCGTCGCTGACGGAGCGCAGGACGGCGTACTTTGCGTCCGCGAGCGCCGTCGGATCACCGGCCGCCGGCGGCTCCTGGGCGACCGCCGCAAGCAGCTGCAGCAGATGGTTGACGACGACGTCGCGCAGCGCGCCGACCGGGTCGTAGAAGTGGCCGCGGTCCTCGACGCCGAACTGCTCGGCCATCGTGATCTGGACGCAGGAGACGTACTGGCGGTTCCAGAGCGGCTCCAGCACGGTGTTCGCGAAGCGCAGGTAGAGAAACTCCTCGAGCCCCATCTTCCCGAGGAAGTGGTCGATCCTGTAGATCTGCTGCTCGGAGAGGTGCACGTGAAGCTCAGCCGCCAGCATCCGCGCCGAGACGAGGTCGTGGCCGAACGGCTTCTCGACGACGACGCGCGCCGTGGCCGGCAGGATCTTTGCCGTCGCGAGCGCGTCGACGACCGGCGCAAACAGCGCCGGCGGGATCTCGAGGTAGTAGACGGGGACCTTTGCCGCACCGATCGCCTGCGCCACCGACTGGAACGTCGCGGCCTCCGAGAAGTCGCCACCGACGTAGCTGAGCCGCTTGGCGAAGCGCGCGAAGACCCTGTCGTCGATCGGCTCGCCGGTTGCCGCGATCGCCTGCCGGGCGTGCTTGCGCAGGTCCTCGTCACTCCACGGGTCGACTGCGACGCCAACGATCGGGCAATTCAGCAGACCGCGTCGCTCCAGCCGGTAGAGCGAGCGCAGCGTCATCTTGCGCGCCAGGTCGCCGCTGATCCCGAAGATCACGAAGACATCGGCGGGCTCATGGGGCGAGGGCAGCTGGGGCATCCGGGGTCTCCTTCTCGATCGCGCGAAGTACTTTGTCCCCGCGCGCACGCTAGCGCGTTTTGCGGCCGGCGCTCAGGAGGACGCTGGCGTGGCAGCCGGCCCGAGGATCCGCTCGCGCGCCAGCTGGCGCCGGCGAGCAAGGATCTCCGCGCCACGCGGCGTCAGGCGCTCCTCAGACCACTCGAAGCTCGGCTCGACGCGGACGCTGACGCTGCGAATTCCGGGAACCTCGGCGAGCCGTGTCTCGGCGTCGAGGATGAAGTGCCCGGCCATCATGCAGGCCGGCGAGGTGATATCGAGGATGACACTCAGGTGGTCCTCGTCGTCGATTGTCCAGCTGCGCACGAGACCCATGTCGAGCAGTCCGAGCGGCGCGCCGGCAGCGACGCTACACGGGTCGGGGACCGACGCCAGGATCTCGGCGATCAGCCGTTCGCGCTCGTCGCTCACCGGCGTAACTCGGCTCCGCTCGCCGCCCAGGCAGTGCCCCACGGCTCGAGCGCGGCGCCGTCGTTGAACTGGGCGAACTCGTCGCCGGCGATCCGCGCTTTCACCTCGGCGACGTCGGCGCCGATCATCCGCAGGTAGTTGAGCCCGAGCATCCCCTCCTTCAGCTCGCGCGTCAGCTCATAGCCATAGCGCTCGGCGACGTCTTCGGGGAATTCGAGCGCGACGAACAGCTCGAGCAGGTACTGGCAGTCGAGGATCGGAAACGTCGCCGACCACAGCAGCTTGTCCTTGCCGCCGTAGGCCATCAGGCCGCCGAGCGTCTCGGCGAACCGCCGCGCCTGGAAGGGCAGCATGTAGGTCGTTGCCTCGAGGTTCGCGTAGACGTTGGGGAAGCGTCCGATCGCCCACGCAGTCTCCTCGGTGAACGCCATCCCCGAATGGATGATCTCGAAGTTGAGGTCGGGAAACTCGGACGCGGCGCCGTCGACGTCACCGACGCGGTAGGGATCCATCGGCACGGGTCCCAGCGGCAGCGCCTTGTGGATCGCGACGACTTTGAGCCCGCACTGCTGGGCCTCCGCAAACAGCGGGTAGGCGACCTTCGGGTCGTCCATCCGCCAGGAGCGGAACGGATAGATCTGGTGCGGGTAGAGCTTCAACCCGACGGCGTCGGGGATCTCCTCGAGCTGGGCGTGCATGTCGGCGATGCAGGCCTCGACACCCTGGGTCGGGTCAACGCCGACGTAGGAGAAGTAGCGCGACGGCCAGCGCTGGGCGACCTCCGCGTTCTTCTCGCGACTCACAAGTCCGTCCTTGAACCACGAGTGCAGCGTCAGGTAGTGGTGCGCGGCGAGGTCGATCCCCGACTCGCGGAAGATCGTCTGGGTCGTCACCTCGGGCGACCAGTCCCCGACCCCGATCGAGCGGGGAACGATCCGCTCAGGCGGGAATGCACCGTCTGTCGAGGCCCAGATCAGCTCGTGCGCCGCGCGGGCGATCGGGTTGTCCTGGATGTTCTCCTCGGAGAAATCGAACGAGTGGACGATCGCGTCCACCACGAGCATGCCGTCGATCATCGCTGCCTCCTCACTCCTTCAGGCCGCATTCAATGTATCGATTTGGGCGATCTTCCCGTGTTCCCGGGCGCGCGCACCAGGTTGCCAGCTTGGCGGCGGGCGGCGGTGCCCACTACGGATGCCGCCAGCGATGGCGATTGCCGTGCCGGCCCGACTAACCTTCAGCGATGCGCCAGCAGCTGCGCCCGCTCTTCGATCGCGTCGTCATCAAGGAACTCGAGCCCGATCGAGTTCGCCAGTCGGGCCTTGTGGTGCCGGGCGGAACGAACGAGCCCCCGCCCCAACACGGCATCGTTCTCGCGGTCGGCGGCGGGCGTGACTGGTGGAGTCAGGCCGGCGTCGAGATGCCTGTCCGCCCAGGCGATCACGTCGTCTTCCCCTTCTCGGCCGGCGTCTGGGTCGAGGTCGACGAGGAGCGTCTGCTCGTCTGCCGGGTCGGTGAGCTGCTCGGCGTCCTCGAGATCGTCGAGGAGCCTACGAAGCTGGCGCAGCAGACCGACTGAGCGCGTCGGCCTCGGCGTAGAGTCGCAGCGCCGCGATCAGCGGCTCGAGCGCGCGCCCGCGCGGCGTGAGTCGGTACTCGACGGTCGGCGGTGAGTCGTCAACCAGCACGATCCGGTCGATCAGGCCGGCAGCCTCGAGGTCGCGTAGACGCTCGGAGAGCATCCGCGGCGAGATCCCGGGGACCGAGTCGATGAATGCGTTGAAGCGAACTTCGCCGTTGCAGGCGGCGCAGACGATCGAGAGCAGCCAGCGGCGCTCGAGGAGGCCCGCCACGCGGCGGACGTCCTCGGGCACCGGATCGGATCTACGACAGCGCGACATCGCGCGCCGGCTCGAGTGCCAGCTCGAGCACCTCCCCCGCCGTCATGACGGGGTGGAACCGCATCTGGTTGCGGACCTCTTCGGGGATCTTGTCGAGGTCGCCACGGTTGCGCTCGGGGATCACAACATCGGTCAAGCCGGCGGCGTAGGCGGCGAGCGCCTTCTGCTTGAGCCCGCCGATCGGCAGCACGCGCCCCTGCAGCGTCAGCTCGCCGGTCATCCCGACGGTGTGCTTGACCGGGCGGCCGGTCAACAGCGAGACAAGCGCAGTCAACATCGTCACGCCTGCGCTCGGCCCGTCCTTCGGCGTTGCCCCAGCCGGCACGTGGATGTGGACCAGGTGGTTCTCGAATGCATCCTCGGAGATCCCGAGTTCAGCCGCGTGCGCGTGCACGTAGGAGAGGGCGATCTTCGCGGACTCCTTCATCACGTCGCCAAGCTGTCCGGTCAGCTCAAGGCCGCCGCTCGGGGTCTGCGACTTCATCGTCGTCGCTTCGACGAACAGGACGTCGCCGCCGGCGCCCGTCACCGCGAGGCCGGTTGCGACACCGGGCACCGCCGTACGCGTCGCTGACTCCTGGAAGAACTTCTGGCGACCGAGCGCGTCGCGCACGACCTCGAGATCGATCGCGACGGGCGCCTTGAGCTTGCTCGAGGCGATCCCGGTCGCGGTCTTGCGCAGCACCTTGCTGATCTCGCGCTCGAGGTTTCGCACGCCGGCTTCACGCGTGTACTCGCCGATGATCGTCGCCATCACGTCGTTGGCGATCGTCACCTCGTCAGCGTGCAGGCCGTTGCGCTCGAGCTGGCGCGGCAGCAGGTAGCCGTTCGCGATCGCCAGCTTCTCCTCGCTTGTGTAGCCGTCGAAGCTGATGACCTCCATGCGGTCCAGCAGCGGACCCGGGATCGTGTCGGCCTGGTTCGCCGTGGCAATGAACAGGACGTGGCTCAGGTCGAGCTCGACGTCGAGGTAGTGGTCGCGGAAGCTGTGGTTCTGCGCCGGGTCGAGGACCTCGAGCAGTGCTGAGCTCGGGTCACCGCGCCAGTCGGCGCCGACCTTGTCGACCTCGTCCAGCAGGATCACGGGGTTCATCGTCCCGGCGTCGCGCAGGGCGCGGACAAGCCGTCCCGGCAGCGCGCCGATGTAGGTCCGACGGTGGCCACGGATCTCTGCCTCGTCGCGCACGCCACCGAGCGACATGCGCACGAACTTGCGACCCGTCGCGCGGGCGATCGACTCGCCGATCGAGGTCTTGCCCGTGCCGGGCGGCCCGATCAACGTCAGGATCGCGCCGGACTTGGGGTCCGCCTTGATCCCGCGCTCTTGGCGCAGCTTGCGCACCGCCAGGTACTCGGTGATCCGGTCCTTGACGTCGTCGAGGCCTGCGTGGTCGGCGTCGAGCACTTCGCGCGCGGCGACCGGGTCGAGCTTCTCCTCGGAGCGCTTACCCCACGGCACGGCGACCAGCCAGTCGAGGTAGCTGCGAATCATGCTCGACTCGCCCGACTGCTCACCCATCCGCTCGAGCCGCGCAAGCTCCTTGAGTGCCTGCTCCTTGACGGCTTCAGGCATTTCGGCTGCCTCGATCTTTGTGCGGTACTCGTCAGCGAGCGACGCGTCGTCCTCGCCGAGCTCCTTGCGGATCGATTCCATCTGCTTGCGCAGGAAGTACTCGCGCTGCTGCTTGTCGGCGCCCTCTTGCACGTCGTCACGGATCCGCTTGCGGATCTGCAGCTCGGCAAGGCGCTCGCGCTGAAGCCTCACCGCGAGCTCCAGGCGCTCGGTCACGTCGACCGTGCGCAGCAGCGAAAGACGGCTCTCGTAGTCGAGGTCGGGGCTGTAGCCACACGAATCGGCGAGCGCGCCCGGCTCGCTGATCGCACGCAGCCACTCGGCGATCCGGTGGTCGGCGCCGCGCAGCTCGAGGATCTCCTCGACAACGGCGCGATATTCGCGCTGGAGCTCACGCGTCCGGCCGTCGACCGGGACCTCGTCGGGATGCTCGTCGACCTGTACAAAGAGGTCGCCGTCGGCGCCGGTCTCAGCGGCTCCGACCAATGCGCGGTGCTCAGCCTCCAATGCAACTGCGGTACCGCCACCGGGAAGCTTGATTCGATCGGTGACCGTGGCGATCACGCCGATCTCGGCGAAGTCCTGCTCATGGCGTGGCACGAGCACGACCTGCTCGTCCTTGCCAACCGAGATCGCGAGCGTGATGCTCATCCCGGGGAAAACGACCATGTCATCAAGCGGAACCAGGCGTAGCGATGTCATCGGCGTATCAACTCCCTATGTACTTACGAATTGGTAGTTAGTGTAGCACCACAACTGGTGGCATTCCAGTGGCGGCGTAGGCTTCAGCGACGATGCCCTCCCCCCTGCCCCCGATCGGCGAGATCATCGAAACGCGGTCGGGCGAAGCGCTCGAGCTCAATGACCGCTACCTCAACCGCCAGCTCGGGCGGATCGTCCGCACACTCGGCTTCGACCGCGATTGGCGCCACGGTGAGGGCGCCCATCTGATCGACGCTGACGGCGAGCGCTACCTGGACCTGCTCTGCGGCTACGGCGTGTTCGCGGTCGGGCGCAACCACCCCGAGGTGGTTGCTGCGCTGCGAGCCACGCTCGAGGCGCAAACCGGCAGCCTCCCCCAGCTCGGCGTCACGGCGCTTCCGGGGGTGCTCGCAGAGCAGCTCGTCCAGCGCTCGCCGGCGCGGATCGAGGCGATGGTGACCGCCAACAGCGGCACCGAATCGGTCGAGGCAGCGATCAAGCTCGCCCGGGCCACGACCGGGCGTCCGCGAATCCTGTTCGCCGAGCACGCCTTCCACGGACTCACGCTCGGCTCGCTGTCATTGAACGGAAACGAGGAGTTCCGCGACGGCTTCGGGCCGCTTTTGCCCGACTGCAAGGCGGTCCCGTTCGGGGACGTCGACGCGCTGCGCCGCGAGCTCGAGAGCGGCGATGTCGCCGCCTTCATCGTTGAGCCGGTCCAGGGCAAGGGCGTCAACCTGCCGCCGGCGGGCTACCTCGAAGGCGCGCAAGCCGCGTGCCGCGCGAGCGGAACGCTGTTCGTCTGCGACGAGGTGCAGACAGGTATCGGTCGAACCGGGCGGTTCTTCGCGCTCGAGCACTGGGGCCTCGACCCCGACATGATCTGCGTCGCCAAGGCGCTCTCCGGTGGCTTCGTGCCGATCGGTGGAGTCCTCGTTTCGCGTCAGGTGCGCGACCGCGTGTTCGACGGGATGGAGCGCGGCGTGCGCCACGGCTCCACCTTCGGCGGTGGCGACCTCGCCGCCGCCGCGGCTCTGGCGACGCTGCGTGTCATCGACAGCGAGGGGCTCGTCGAGCGGGCCGAGCGCCTCGGTGCGCTACTGCTCGAGCTGACGCTCCCGCTCGTCGACCGCTACGAGATCGTCAGCGACGTGCGCGGTATCGGGCTGATGTGGGCGATCGAGCTTGCCGCGCCGGAGCAGCGGCGCAACCGTCGCGTCTGGAACGCGGTCGAGCGCAATCAGGCAGGCCTCGCCGCCCAGCTGCTGACGGTGCCGCTGTTCAAGCGCCACCGGATCTTCTGCCAGGTTGCCGGACACGGCCTGAACGTCGTCAAGGCGCTGCCCGCGCTCGTCGTCGAGGAGCAGGAGATCCACCGCTTCGCCGACGCACTCGACGACGTCCTCGCGCGCGCCGAGCGACTGCCGCGGGCGATGGCAGGTCTCGCAGTCGAGCTTGCGCTCGGCGGCATGCGCGCCCGCCTGCGCTGAAGGCCCGGCGCCCGCTGCGCCGCGGGAACGCCCTGCTCGAGCGACGGTCGTAACACCAGGCCCGGTGCCCGCGCTGCGAGCGTGGCGCAGATTGGTTCTTCCGGCGTTCGCTGGGAGTGTCGCTCGGACGCTCGTGTGGTATACAGGCGGCGCGGATGGCTGAGCCACTCAACGGAACAGCGCTCGACCTCCAACCCAAAGCGTGAAACTTGCGGCTGAGCTCTTCCTGGCTGCGGTGCTCGCGCTGTCCGCCGGCCTGAAGCTCCGCGACTTCGAAGCCGGCGCAGAGGCAGTCGCCGTCTACGGTCTCAACGGGCGCCACAGTCGACGCCTTGCGCTCGGGCTGCTCGTCGCCGGCGAGCTCGTCATCGCCGGCGCTCTCGCCGCCGGTCTAGCCTGGTCGGACTGGGCGGCAACCGCGTTGTTCGCCGCGTTTGCGCTTGCCACCAGCGGCGCGCTGCTCGCCGGACGCGGGGGCCTCCCCTGCGCCTGCTTTGGCAGCTCATCGCGGCTCAGCTGGGCCTCGCCGGCCCGCGCCGTGCTGCTCGGCGCGCTCGCCGGCACAACCGGCGCCGGCGTGCTTCCGGCCGCGCCCAACGGCTATGACCGCTGGCTGACTGTCGGGCTGGCCGCGGCGCTCGTCGCGGTAGCGGGGCTCGCGACAGTCGGCCTGGCTTTGGCGCGCGAGATCGGTGTGCTGCGGCTCTCGCTCGCGGGTCAGGGAGCGCTCGAGATCGACAGCGAGGGCCCGCCGCTCGGCGAGCCCCAGGCTTGGGGTGACGCGCTTCCGTCGCACAGCCACGCGTTGGTGCGGCTCGCCGTTTTCAGCTCGGACGGCTGCCCGCTGTGCCGTCGCCTAGCGCCGGTCGTCGCCTACGTGCAGCAGGACCCCGTGCTCAGCGTCCGCGTGTTCGACGAGGTTGGGGATGCGGGGGTCTGGGCGGCGGCGCGAGTGCCTGGCAGCCCATACGCGGTGGCGCTCGACGAGTCCGACGCGGTACTCGCCAAGGGCACTTTCAACAACCTTGCGCAACTCGAGAGCATCGTTGCCACGGCGCGCAGACGCAAGACTGGGGACGCGGTTGCCGCCTGAGCGCTCAATCTCCGGCGGAGTGCTCCAGCACAGCAACCGCCGCGGCTTCCTCGAGCGGGTCGGCGCGGCTGTGGTCGCACTCGCCGGCGCGAAGACGATCGCCGACCTGGCGGCGCCGGGCGAGGCCGACGCCGAGTACTACACGAACTTCTGCGGGCACACCTATACGACGGGCAACTGCCCGGCGCCAACCGGGCTGCCGCGGATCGACCGCAACGGCTTCCCGCTGCGGGCCAAAGACGGCGTCCCGGTCGACGATCTCGGGCGGCCGGTCAACGCCAAGGATCAGCCGATCGATGCCCACGGGAAGTTGCTGCTCCAGCCCGACGGCACCCCGGTCACGCCGGCGCCGCGCACGCGGACCTGCCAGACAGCGGGCCATGACTACGGCATCGAGCTGAACCTCGACGGCTCGTGGTATCGCTGCTGCGGCGGCGTGATCCGCCGGATCCGCGACTGCTGCGGCTTCACCAATACCCGGATCAACGGCGACGCCGCCCTGACCGGCTACTGCTACACCGGCCGCCACGTCTTCTGCGTCACCTACGAGGAGACAACGGTCAAGTGCTGACAGCGCTCGCCGCTTGCGGCGCGGTCACGGCGTTCGTTGCCGGGATCGCCGGCGCTTGGTCGCCGTGCGGGCTTTCGATGATCGACACGATCGGCAGCGCGCTCGGCGACACGCGGCGCGCGCCGCGACTGATCGCTGTCTCGACGTTCTGCCTCGGCGCGGTGCTCGGCGGCGTGATCACATTCGGCGCGCTCGCACTGCTCGGAAGTCTCTTCGGCGACAGATCCGGCGCCGTCCGCGCTGGCATTGGCGGCGCCGTCGCGCTTGCGGCTGCCGTCGCCGACTGGCGCGGTCTGCGGATCGCGCCGCAGATCCGCCGCCAGGTCCCGGAGCGCTGGCGCTGGATCATGCCGCTGCCCCTTGCCTGCGCGCTTTACGGGGTCCTCCTCGGCCTCGGCTTCACGACGTTCGTGCTTGCCTTCGCCGTCTGGGCGCTCGCGGCTCTGAGCGTCGCAGCCGGGAGCATCGCGGTCGGCATCAGCGTCGGCGTCGCGTTCGGCATCGGCCGGGCAATCCCGATCGTCTGGCTCGCTCCCGGCGTCGGCAGCGAGCGCGGCGCGCGGCGGCTCGAGCAGATCGCACTCGAGCCGCGCCTGTTGCTCGGGACACGCCGGCTCGGGGCGATCGGCCTGGCCCTCTGCGCGGCGGCATTCGCCGCCACGCCGGCGTTCGGGCACGAAACGAGGCCATCGTTGACGACGGTCGCCACGGCCGCGACAGATCCGACGAGCAACGGCAGCGATCTCGCCTGGCAGACGGTCGGCGGCGGCGGCATGATCGAGATTCAGGGCACGGCGGCGCGAGCGCTTCCGGGCGAGCTTCCGGCGCTTGGCGGATCGAATGTCGCCTGGGTGTCGGGCGCCACGATCGTCGTCGCCGACGCGGCGAGCCTCGCCCCCGAGGTCACGCTCCCGATCCCCCCCGCGACCACCGTCAGCACGCTCGCGGTGTCCGATTCGTGGCTCGTCGCCAACCTGCTTCCGAGCGCCGGCGGCGATCAGCTCGTCGCCTACTCGCTCGCCGATCCGACAGCGGCGCCAAAGACGATCGCGACCGCGGCATTTGCCGGGGCGATCGGACGCCCAGCACTGACAACGTCCGATGTCGTATTCGCGCTCGGCGGGAGCCGTGGTAGCGCGATCGACGAGATCGACCTCAACACCGCGACAAAGACTGTCCTGCGATCGGTGAAAGCGAACTACTCGCTCGAGAACCCGGTCCTGACGGGCGACAACGACCTGCTCTACGAGCAGATCGGGCGCTGCGCGCAGAGCGTGTACATCGGATCGACCAGCGGCAAACGGCCCACGGCGCGACTGCTATCGCTGCCGTCGACGGTGATCCGCGACCCCGGCTACCAGCCCGGCTACGTGCGCGACTACGACCAGGCCAGCCACTGCCCGAACCGCGGGACCGGGCCCGGTGCAAAGCGGACGCTCGGAACGACAGCAGTCGGGACCTCAACGCTCTACGTCACCGAGTACCCGCGTGCTCCAGCGCGCTCGACGATCGTGGCGCTCGCGCTCAAGAGCTAGTCGCTCGGCCAGCTCCCAGTCCGTTCGAAGTGCTCGCGAGCGCTCGCCTCGCGCTCGCGGTCGGCGACGCTTCCGCGACCGGCGCGAACCGTTGCGACGATCGCCACGAGCAGCGCAAACGACAGCAGCGCCACCCCCGACACCGCGACGGCTCCGCTCTGCGGCAGGTTCAGTAGGACGAACCCGGCGAGGGCACAGACTGCGGTAACTGCGATCAGCAGGCCACGACTCACGCCACTGCAGGCTAACGGCGCTGCGGGCTCAGCGCTGGGACTCGAGCCTGGCGGCATGCTCGTGCGTGCCACTCGCCAACTGGACTTTCAGCGGCTTGCACTGCCGCAGCCCCCCTAAGGCCTTCATGAAATCTCCATGCGAAGCGGCCGGATCTTGATGCAGCCTTGACGCTCCCGGACCTACGCTCGGAGCCGTGTACGACGTCCTCGCAGTGGTCCTCGGAATTCTCGCCTTCGCCGTGCTCTATCTGTTGATGGAAGGCATCGACCGGATATGACGCCGCTCGGCTACATCGTCGCCCACATGGGCGCCGGCGACTTCTTCGGGCTGATCGTCTCGATCCTGATCTGCGCCTACCTGCTCTACGCGCTGTTGCGCGGTGAGCGTTTCTAGGAGATCTCGATGACGGTCAACGGCTGGCTCCAGATCCTCCTCTTCTGTGCGTTGCTGATCGGCCTCGCGCCGCTGACCGGCGGGTACATGGCGAAGGTCTACACGGGACAGCGCGTCTTCCTGACGCCGCTGATGGGCGTCCCAGAGCGGTTCTTCTACCGGTTGATGGGGGTTGACCCCAACAGGGAGCAGGACTGGAAGTCATACGCCCGCAGCGTGATCCTCTTCTCGCTCGCCGGCTGGCTGCTGCTCTACGTGATCCTGCGCACGCAGTCGATCCAGCCGTGGAACAACTATGGCGGCGTCGCCTTCCACGCGGCGCCGTGGAACGTCACGTTCAACACCACTTCATCGTTCCTGACGAACACGAACTGGCAGTTCTACGGCGGCGAGACGACGCTGACCTATTTCAGCCAGATGGTCGGGCTGACAGTGCAGAACTTCGCCTCTGCCGCTGTCGGCATCGTTGTCGCGATCGCGCTGATCCGCGGCATCGCCAACCGGACGAGCAAGAGCCTCGGGAATTTCTACTCGGACATCGTGCGCACGATCCTCTACGTGCTGGCGCCGATCGCGTTCATCAGCGCCCTGGTCCTCGTCTCACAGGGCTCGATCCAGAACCTCTCGCACTACGTCAGCGCCCACGGGATCTCCGGGATCGCGCAGACGATCGCGATGGGGCCGGTCGCCTCACAGGAGGCGATCAAGATGCTCGGGACAAACGGCGGCGGCTTCTTCAACGTCAACTCGGCGCACCCGTTCGAGAACCCCAACGGCTTCACGAATTTTTATGAGCTGTTGTTGGTGCTGCTGATCCCGGCGGGCCTTGTCTTCACCTACGGCAAGATGGTCGGCTCGCGCCGCCAGGCGATTGCTGTCTTCGCCGCGATGTTCGTGATGTTCTTCGGCGCCGTCACTGTCGCCTACGCGGCCGAGGCCCACGGCTCGCCGGCACAGCACGCCGCGGGACTCCACACCCAGGTCATCGCGAACTCGACCGGCGGCAACATGGAGGGTAAGGAGCAGCGCTTCGGTGTCGCCGACTCGGCGCTGTTCGACGTCGTCACGACTGTCACCTCGTGCGGCGCCGTCAACAGCTCGCTCGAGTCGTTCACCGGTCTCGGCGGGGCAGTCCCGTTCGCCAACCTCTCGGCCAGCGAGGTCATCTTCGGCGGCGTCGGCACCGGTCTGTACTCGATCCTGCTGTATGTCGTCCTGGCGGTCTTCCTCGGCGGCCTGATGGTCGGGCGAACACCCGAATACCTCGGCAAGAAGATCGAAGCCAGAGAGATCAAGCTTGTCGCGCTCGGGCTGCTGATCACGCCACTGACTGCGCTGTTCTCGACAGCGCTTGGAACCGCGAGCGCTGCCGGTCGCGCGTCGATCGATACGGCGGTCACCGGCAGCGGGCCGCAGGGCTTCTCCGAGACGTTCTACGCCTACCTCTCGCAGGCCAACAACAACGGCTCGGCATTCGCCGGCTACACCGGGTTCATCCAGCCCAACGCCGGCAATGCGGGCTCCCACGGGGTCACGTTCGCCGACCTGCTGGGCGGCTTGACTGCCCTGTTCGCGCGCTACGCGCCGATCCTCTTCGCGCTCGCCGTCGCCGGCGCGCTGGCCGGCAAGCGCGTCAGCCCCGTCGGCCTTGGCACGATGCGGACCGATAACGCAACGTTCGTCGTGCTGCTGATCGGCGTGATCATCCTCGTCGGCGCGCTGACGTTCTTCCCGGCGCTGCTGCTCGGCCCGATCGTGCAGGCCCTGACCGGACACCTCTACGGCTGATGCGGCGCGAAGTCCTGATCTCGATTCGCGCGATGGTCCTGCTGACGATCGTCTTCGGGCTCGGCTACCCGTTCCTTGTGACCGGCGTCAGCCAGGCCGTCTTCCCCGGCAAGGCCGATGGTTCGCTGATCGATCGCGACGGCGCCGTCGTCGGGTCTGCGCTGATCGGCCAGCAGTTCTACGAGCCCGTGATCGGCAAGAACGGAAAGCCCGAGACGAGCAAGGGCGTCGCGGTCACGCAGCCCGACCCGCGCTACTTCCAGACGCGTCCGTCCGGGACCGTGCCGGCCGACAACGCCGCCGGCTCGTCGTTTGCCAACTACGGGCCCAACAGCGTGATCACCAAAGACGCGATCCAGTCCAACATCGCCACCTACCTGGCGCTCAACACAGCACCCGACAAGCATCCCTACGACCCGGCCGTGACGCACGCGGCGCAGGTCCCGGTCGACGCCGCCGACACCTCAGCGTCCGGCATCGACCCCGACATCTCGGTCGCCAACGCCAAGATCCAGGCCTACCGGATCGCTGCTGTTCGCCATCTCCCGCTCGCGACCGTCGACGCGCTGATCGCCCGCCACACGACCGCCCGCAGCCTCGGCTTCCTTGGCGAGCCGGGCGTCGACGTCCTCGAGCTCAACCTCGCCCTCGACGGGAGTAAGTGATGTCAACGCCGCAAGCCACCCACGAGCGCGAGGCGATCTCGCTGTTCCGCCGCGACATCGTCGTTCGTGCGCTGCTCGACAGTCTGAAGAAGCTCGACCCGCGCGTCCAGGTGCGCAACCCGGTGATGTTCGTCGTCGAGATCGGCGCGCTGATCACCACGGTCACGTGGTTCATCCAGCTCGGCGGCGGCAAGTCGCTCGGCGGCTACGAGCCAGCGTGGTTCACCGTGACGATCGCGATCTGGCTCTGGCTGACGGTGGTCTTCGCCAACATGGCGGAGGCCTTCGCCGAAGGGCGCGGACGCGCACAGGCCGACACGCTGCGCTCGCTCCGCCGCGAGACGATGGCGACGATGCAGGACGGGACGACGCGCCCCGCGGCCGAGCTCGAGCGCGGTGACATCGTCGTCGTCCTCGCGGGTGAGCTGATTCCGGGCGACGGCACGGTGATCGACGGCATCGCGACCGTCGACGAGTCGGCGATCACCGGCGAGTCGGCGCCGGTGATCCGCGAATCCGGCGGTGACCGCAGCGCCGTGACCGGCGGCACGCGCGTCACCTCAGACCGGATCGTCGTCGAGATCACGCAGGAGCCCGGAAAGTCGTTCCTCGAGCGCATGATCGCGCTCGTCGAAGGCGCCGAGCGGCGCAAGACGCCGAACGAGATCGCGCTCAACATCCTGCTCGCCGGCCTGACCTTGGTCTTCATGATCGTTGTCGCGACGCTGCGCCCGTTCGGTCTGTTCGCGCACACGCCGATCTCAGAGACGACGCTGATTGCGCTGCTCGTCGCGCTGATCCCGACGACGATCGGCGCGCTGCTTTCGGCGATCGGGATCGCCGGGATGGACCGCCTCGTCCGCCGCAACGTGCTCGCACTGTCCGGTCGCGCCGTCGAGGCCTCGGGTGACGTCGACGTCCTGCTGCTAGACAAGACCGGCACGATCACGCTCGGCAACCGCCAAGCCTCCGAGTTCATTCCCATGCCCGGGGTCGAGGAGGCCGAGCTCGCCGATGCTGCACAGCTCTCCTCGCTCGCCGACGAGACGCCCGAGGGACGCTCGATCGTTGTCCTCGCCAAGCAGTACGGGATCCGCGAGCACGACATGACGGGAACCGACGCCAGCTTCGTGCCGTTCACCGCGCAGACGCGGATGAGCGGCGTCGACTGGCACGGTCAGCAGCTGCGCAAGGGCGCCGGCGACGCGATCATCGCCTGGGTCCGCGGCGAGGGCGGCGAAGCGCCGCCCGAGCTCCAGGGCGAGCTGGACAGGATCGGACGCGAGGGCGGGACGCCACTCGCCGTCGCGCGCGACAGCCAGGTCCTCGGCGTCGTCTACCTCAAGGACACGATCAAGGAAGGCATGCGCGAGCGCTTTGACCAGCTGCGTGCGATGGGCATCCGCACAGTGATGGTGACCGGCGACAACCGACTCACCGCAGCGAAGATCGCCGAGGAGTCCGGCGTCGATGACTTCCTCGCCGAGGCAACCCCAGAGGCAAAGTTGGCCCTGATCCGCGAGCAGCAGGCCAGCGGGCGCCTTGTCGCGATGACCGGCGACGGCACGAACGACGCGCCCGCGCTTGCCCAGGCTGACGTCGGCGTGGCGATGAACACCGGAACGCAGGCTGCCCGCGAGGCGGGCAACATGGTCGACCTCGACTCCAACCCGACGAAGCTGATCGAGATCGTCGAGGTCGGCAAGCAGCTCTTGATCACGCGCGGCGCGCTGACGACGTTCTCGATCGCCAACGACGTCGCGAAGTACTTCGCGATCCTGCCGGCGATCTTCATCACTACCTACGCGACAGCGCACGGCGGCAAGAGCCCGCTCTGGGTTCTCAACATCATGAAGCTCGGCACGCCCGAGTCGGCGATCCTCTCGGCAATCATCTTCAACGCGCTCGTGATCCCGCTGCTGATTCCGCTGGCCCTGCGCGGCGTCGCCTACAGGCCGATCGGCGCAAGCGCCTTGCTGAGGCGTAATCTCCTGATCTATGGTCTCGGCGGCATCATCGCCCCCTTCATCGGGATCAAGGCGATCGACCTCATCGTGCACAACCTGCTCGGCGGCTAGCGCGCGCCTCCGGGCCTGCTAGACCCCGGAGGCCAGCTTGTCCGAATCGCCGCGACGGGGGTCGCACCGTGTTTTCCTGGGCATGGCCGCCGGCGTCGGCAAGACCTACAGGATGCTCCAGGAGGCGCAGGCCGAAGCCGAGAACGGCCGTGACGTGGTGATCGGCTACCTCGAGACCCACGACCGCGTCGAGACTGACGCCCAAGCGCGCAACCTCGAAGTGGTCCCGCGCCGGCGTGTCCCCTACCGCGACACGACTGTCGAGGAGATGGATCTGCCGGCGATCATCGACCGCGCGCCGGAGCTTTGCCTGATCGACGAGCTCGCCCACACCAACGCCGTCGGCACCGAGCACGAAAAGCGCTGGGAAGACGTCGAAGACGTGCTCGCAGCCGGAATCGATGTCTTCTCGACGGTCAACGTGCAGCACCTCGAGAGCCTCAACGACCAGGTCGCCGACCTCACCGGAGCGCGCGTGCGCGAGACGATCCCCGATCAGGTGCTCGCGGCGGCCGACGAGGTCGTGCTGCTCGATCTCACACCGCGCGCGCTGATCGAGCGCCTGCGCGCCGGCAAGATCTACAAGCCGGACCGCGTTGAGGCGGCACTCAACAACTTCTTCAAGATCGAGAACCTCGCCGCTCTGCGAGAGGTCGCGCTGCGCCAGGTCGCCGAGGAGGTCGAGGCAAAGCGCCTCACCCCGGTGGGGCCACTGCGCGAAGAGCGCCTCAGTCAGACTGCCGCACCGCAGGCGGTCGGCGAGCGGCTCCTGGCGTTGGTCAAGCTCTCGCCTGAATCGCAGCGCGTCGTGCGCCGCGCCTACCGATCAGCGCAGCGCCTCAGCGCCGAGCTCGACCTGCTCTACGTCGCCAAGCCCGGGTCTGCTGCAAAGCTCGAGCAGAACCCCGACCTCGCGGCGGTCCGGCGCCTGGCGTCGGTCCTCGGAGCGCACCTGATGGTCGAGGAGGGCGACAGCGTCGCCGACGTCGCCGCACGCGTGGCCCAGGATCGCGGTACTACCTACATACTGATGGGACGACCAAATCCAAGGAGCGCCCTCGAGCGACTCTCGAAACCGGCACTTCCCTACGTGCTGATGCGAGAGCTGCCCGGGGTTGACCTGCGGATCGTCGCCGACCGAACACAGCTCCCCACGCGCCAGTGAACGCCGCAGCTCTGACACTCGCAATCATCCTCGTGATCGTCCTCCTGGCGATCGCATTCCGCGAGCTGCGCACGCGCCACCCGCGACATCTGACGCCCTCCTCATCGCGGATCGTCTTTCCGTTCGTTGCCCAGGGCCTGTCCCAGCGCGGCCTCGACGCAGCGCTGCGCATCGCCCGCAACGAGGACGCGACGCTCGTTCCTGCGTTTCTCGCGCACGTTCCGCTGCACCTGCCGCTCGAGACGGCGCTGCCACGCGAGTGCGAAGCCGGCTTGCCGCTGCTCGAGGTCGTCGAGCAGCGCGCCGTCCATGCCGGCGTTCCGGTCGACTCACGGATCGAGCGCGGGCGGACGCTGCGCCACGCGCTGCTCGAGCTCGCTGCACACGAGCACTTCGACACGATGGTCGTCGCCGCTGTCGACGCGACCGAGGCCGGCTTCCATCCCGACGACATCGGCTGGATCCTCGAGAACATCGACGGCGAGATCATCGTGATCCGCTCCGGCGGCAGGCTCGGTTTCGCGCCGCGCAACGGCAGCGCGAACGGTCACGTCCGCGCGCGGCTTGTGCGCCGGCGCGCTCACGGCCTCTCGCGGTAACGATCGCCGGCGGCGATCGCGAATCAGGCTGCGAAGCGGTAGCCGACGCCCGAGTCGGTCCGGATGAAGTGGCGCTTCGCATCGCCCTGCGCGAGCTTTCGGCGGAGGTTCGCGATGTGCGTGCGCAGGAGCGGCGTCGCATCCCCGTATTCGGGCCCCCAAACCTCGGTCAGGAGCTTGCGGTGGGTCATCAGCAGGCCGCGATTGCTGACGAGCGCACGCAACAGCGCGAACTCGAGTGGTGTCAGGCGGATCTCCTCGCCGTCGAGCGTGACGGAGTGTGCAGCGAGGTCGACGACAAGTCCATCGACCTCGATCCGTGGCTCTGTTTCGGCGCGCCCGGCGCGGCGCAGGACGGCCTGGACGCGTGCGACGAGCTCGCCCGGCGCGAACGGCTTCGTGACGTAGTCATCGGCGCCGCTTTGAAGCGCCTCGATCTTCGTCGCCTCCTCATCGACTGCCGAGAGGACGATGATCGGCAGCTCGCTCCAGGCGCGCAGCTCACGGCAGACCTCGATTCCCGGGCGATCGGGCAGCATCAGGTCAACGATCGCGGCGTGCGGTCCCGACAGCGCCGCGCGGTCGAGCGCCTCCTCAGCGGTCGCCGTCGCGAGCACCTCGTAGCCGGCACCGCGGAGCACGAGACGCAGCGCGCGCAGGATCTGCGGGTCGTCGTCGCAGACGAGGATTCGCTCCCCCGCCACGGGCGTCTCAGACCCGCTCGGCTTGGCGTCCGGCGGCGGGAAGCGGTGCGGCTGGCGCCAGCGGTAGCTCGACGACGAACGTGGTGCCCTGCCCGGGCAGCGACTCGACGCTGATCTGCCCGCCGCCGAGCTCGATGAATCCGCGGGCGATCGCCAGACCAAGGCCCGACCCCTGGTGACCGGGCGCCGCTCCGGGTGAGCGGTAGAACGGCAGGAAGATCCGCTCGAGCTCGCCGGCCCTGATCCCGGGTCCCTGATCGACGATCCGCACGCGCAGGCGCTCGCCCGCGAGATGCGCGCGCACCGCCACCGACTTTCCAGCCGAGTACCGCACTGCATTCTCGAGCAGATTCGCGAATGCCCGCTCGGTCTGTGCCGCGTCGCCGCCGAGCGGCGGCAGATCCTCGTCGATCGAGAGCCTGATCGACGCGCCGCTCGCGTCGCTCTCGACCTGGGCGACAGCCTCGTGCAGCACGTCCTCGAGCGAGTATGGCTCGCGGCGCGGCTCGAGGCTGCCGGCCTGGAGCAGCGAAAGGTCAAGCAGCTTCTCGACCAGCCGCGACAGCCGCGTCGCCGCCTCGACGACGACCGCCTGAGCCTCCGCCGCTTCGGCCTCGCCGGCGCTGTGGGGATCCAGGGCGGTCGCGGCGGTCAGAATCGCGGTCAGCGGAGTGCGCAGGTCGTGCGAGACCGAGCGCAGCACCGCTGTCTTCATCTCGTCGTTGCGCCGCAGCAGCGCCGTCTCGACAACCTCGGCCTGCAACTCGGCGCGGTGCAGGGCGGCCGCCAGCACGGACTGCAGCGCCGGGACGATCCGCCGCGCGATCCGTTCACGATCGGCCTGCGCGAGCGCGGCGGCCGGCAGTATCAGCGTGCCGATGACCTCGTCGCCGTCGCGCAGCGCAAAGTTGACACGGCGCTCATCGACGGCAGCCTGGCCGAGCTCGATCGCCGCCGATGGCAGCGCGATCGCGCTCGCCAGACGCCGCGAGGCGGCCTGAAGCGCGATGTCGAGTCGGGCCCCGCCGAGTAGGACGCGCGCCAGCTGTGTCGCGAGGTCGTGCTCGCGCCGTCGCTGCTCGGCTTCCTCGGCGCGCTCGCGCGCAAGGCTGCCGACCGCGCCCATCGCGGCGCCGACGGCGACGAACGCTGCCAGCGCGACCCAATCGTGGGAGTCTGAGAGCGATAGGCGACCGACCGGCGGCAGGTGAAAGTAGTTGAAGGCGAGCGCACTCGCCAGCGCGGTCACCAGGCCCAGCAGGGCGCCCCAGTAGACAGAGACCACGAGGACCGCGACGAGGTAGACAACGCTGAGCGATACGACCGGCGCGACGTGCGAAAGCGGGTAGATCGCCAGCGTCGCGATGGCTATCCCGCTGGCGGCAACGAACAGGCCGAGCGCAAGCGGCGGCCGGGGGCTTCGCAGCATCAGCGCCCTGGGTCGCATTGCCATATCTTCCTCCGTCGCCGGCGCGACGGAGGGCGCGTCCGACGCTAGGGGTAGATCTGCTCGCCGCTGTCGCGGTCGACGAGGCGGATCGCGATCGACGGGCAGGCTTCGGCAGCGGCAAGCATCAGCTCGTCCGGGCCGTCGCCGACGATCACCGCCACGTCCTCGAGGCGAAAGATCTCGGGCGCGATGTCCTCGCAGTCGCCGTGCGCTGAGCAGGTTGCTGGATCGACGTGCGCGACATAGGTCATACAGGGGTCCTTTCGGTCATATATCTGAGGCGCTCGCGCAGCTCGCCGACTGCTCGCGGGCGTCCAACGATCAACGCGCCGACCAGCTCACCGCCGCGGGTGTATTGGGCGACGAAGTCGCGCGCCGCCGGGTCGCCGTCGATTGAGACGTTGTCGGCAAGCTCGGCGTGTCCGAGGTACTGGATTCGCTTGCCGTACTGGTCGGTCCAGAAGCTCGAAAGCGGCGTCGGCGCTGCGTCGCGTCCGAGGATCGCCGTGGCGACCTGGATACCGTGGCGGGCCGCCGCCTCCCAGTGTCCGGCGAGCACGTGGCGCTCCAGAAACGGGTCGTAGACCGCCGCGACGTCACCGGCGGCGTAGACGTCGGGCAGCTCGGTCCGGCCGAGCTCATCCGTCGGAACGCCGGTCTCCGTGAAGCCGGCAGATTCCAACCAGGCGACATCGGGTGCGACACCGATCCCGACAAGCACGTGGTCGCAGTCGACGCGGTGTCCGTCAGCGAGCGTCAGCGACTCGATTCGCCCGTCGCCGACGATCTCGCTCACCTGGGTCCCGAGCAGCAACTCGACGCCCTCCTCGCGGTGCACGTCGGCGAACCACTGCGCAACATCGGCGCCAAGCACGCCGATCAGCGGCAGCTGCTCGAGCTCGATCACAGTGACGGCGGCACCCGCGGCGCGCGCCGCGGCGGCGACCTCCTGGCCGATGAAACCGGCGCCGATCACTGCAAGCTTGCCCTGCTCGGCGATCACGCCTCGAATCACCTGCGAATCCTCGAGCGTGCGCAGCGTGCTGACGTTTGCGTGGCCCTCGAAGAGCGAGAGCATGCGTGGCTTTGATCCCGTCGCGATGACAAGCTTGCCGTAGAAGAGCGTGGCGCCGTCCTCGGTCGTGACCCGCTGGGCGGACGGATCGAGCTGGCTTGCTCGGGAGCCCAGGACGATCTCGATATCGCGCTCGGCATACCAGTCGCCGGCGCGAAGCGCCGGTAGCTCGGGCTCCGCGGCAGGGTCCAACAGCTCCTTCGAGAGCGGCGGGCGGTTGTAGGGAAGGTGGGCCTCTCCGCAGAGCACCCGCACTCGACCGTCATAGCCGAGCCGGCGCAGGCCCTCGGCGCAGCGCGCCGCCGCGAGACCGCCACCGACGATCAGTACGCCTTCGTCAATCATGCCTGCCTTTCGAGCCGCGCTTGCTGTCCTTTACCGGCGACGACAAGCGTACGGCCGCTCGCTGTGGATTGACTGAGAGCGGGCGCAGGCCGTCAGCGCCCGGAGCGTCGTGCACGCCTGGCGTTCTTGCCCTTTGCGCGCGAGCGCTTGACGCGGTGCTCGATCGGTCGCACCGATCCGCGTGGACGGTCTGGATCGAGCGGCGCACCGGCCGGCGTGTGGCTACGGGCGTCCCGCACAATCAGTCGCCAGATGCCGACGATCAGCAGGATCGCGACGACGATGATCCCGAGCTCGTCGGTGCCCGAGAGGCCGCCAGAGCTCGACGAGCCGGTCGTGTTCGCAACGGTGTACGGGCCGGTGCTCGCCGGTGTCGTCGTCGTCGTGGTGCTCGGCGTCGTCAGCGTCGGAAGTACTGTGCCCGGAGTCGTCGCACCAGTCGTGCTCGCAGCGGCGAGAGCCGAAACCGGCAGCGCTGCGATCGTCAGGGCGGCGGCAACGGCGAGCCAGCTGCTTGCACGGCTTCGATTTCGCGCCAGGCCCCTCATCGCCGCAATATAGCCGCCGCGGTGTACGCCGAGTGACGGCGCTCGACGCATCGCAACAGCAGATCACCGACCCGCTCCGGCGGCAGCTGCCGGCGGCGCACCCTCGCCACACGGGCGCTGTTTCCCCACCAGCGCCGAGGAGCAGCGCCGTCCGGCGCTCTAAACTGCTGCCATGCCCCCGAAGCAACGCCAGATTCGCATCGAGCAGCGCGGCGCCCCCGAACAGCTGATGCTCGAGATGCAGAACCGCAGCAACGAGCAGCTCGAAGCCGAGACGAAATACCGCTCGATTGCGATGGCGAACCTCGGCGGCCGGGCCGCCGAGCGCTACGACGCGAAAGCTGCACGCAGCTACTTCCAGCGCGCGATCGCCGCGGCGCGGCCACAGGAGCGGATGCAGATCCGCCGCATGGCGGACGCTTCGCTGGCGCTTGCCGAGCGCCGGCCCGACGACCTTCGCGCGGCTGTCGAAAAGCTCGGCCAGGCGCCACCGAACAAGCGCCAGATGTTCGGGCTGCGCGCGATGGGGTTTATTGCGCCCGGGCGCGACGCGGGCATTCTTCGGCGCCTGCGCGGTATCGGTATCGGCATCCTGCTCGTGCTGGCAATCGTCGGCCTCGGGACGGGGATCGTCGAAGTCGTGTCGCTGCCCTTCGGCGGCGAGTCGCTGCCGCCATCGGTCCTGCTCGGCGTGCTGCTGGACGTGGTTGTGCTCGTGATCCTCACGCAGGTCGGGCGTCGACGGCGCAACGCTGCCCGCGCCAAGGCCGGGCTGACCGGCTAGCGGCGGGCGGCGTGTCCGCCGGCCAGCTCATGAGTCCCAAGCAGACGCACCACAAGCATTCGTCCACGAAGGGATATCGACGGATGCTCGACAGGCTCGCCGAACACCCGGCGGTCCATCGCGTGGCGACCGGCCGCGTGACGCCGCGCATGGGATCGGGGCGACCCGTCGCGGCGATCTCGAAGGTTCGTCCCGTGACCTCGGGTCTCTCGATCACGATCAACACCGACGGCGCGATCGTCGACGCCTACATCGTGACCGACCGTCCGCTCGAGGTCGAGGCCTTCATGGCCGAACAGGGCTGGACCGGCTGATCGCCCGGTGAACGCGTTCAGCGCGAAAATGGCGCTGGCGCGCGCCGCCGGCGCCGTTTCCCGGCTCGCCGGGCGCGGCGCCACGAGCCTTCCCGGCGTCGTCCTGCTCCGCCTCGATGCCCGCGCAATCGAGCGCCTCGCGGCGGATCTCCCGCGTGGCAGCGTCGTCATCTCGGCGACAAACGGCAAGACGACGACCGCGGCTCTGAGCGCCTCGATCCTGTCACGCGCCGGGATTGCGACAGTCAACAACTTCGCCGGCGCGAACATGGCCGGAGGCGTCGCCTCGGCGCTGCTCGAGGCTCGCGGCGATGGCGGCGAGCTCGGGCTGTTCGAGGTAGATGAATTCTGGCTGGCGCCGGTCGCAACGGCGCTGGACCCAAAGGTCATCGTGCTCTCGAACCTGTTTCGCGATCAGCTCGATCGCTACGGTGAGCTCGAGACGATCGGCGAGCGTTGGAGCGAACTCGTCACGGCGGTTCCGGCGCAGCTTGTGCTCGGCGCCGATGATCCGCTGATCGCCGAGCTCGGCGTCGACGCGGCTTCCCCGATCTACTTCGGGATCGAGGATGAGAACGTCGCCCGCGCTGGTGGGCTCGCCCATGCCGCGGACTCCAAGCAGTGCCGCCGCTGTGGTGGCGCCTACCGCTACGAGCGCGTCTACATCGCTCACCTCGGCATCTACGAATGCGAGAGCTGCGGCCAGCGTCGCCCGAATCCCCAGGTCAGCGCGCACGCGGTCGAGCTCGACGGCGTCCGGGCGGCTCGCTTCGAGCTGCGCACCCCGGCCGGCCGCGGATTGGTGCAGCTTGCCCTGCCCGGGCTCTACAACGTCTACAACGCGCTCGCCGCGGCAGCGCTTGCGACGGCGCTCGATATTCCGTTGACGACGATTCTCGAAGGTCTCGCTGCGGCGCCGCCGATGTTCGGGCGCGCCGAGCGCGTCGTGGTCGGCGAGCGCGAGCTCCAGATCCTGCTGATGAAGAACCCTGCCGGCGCCAACGAGATCCTGCGGACGCTGACGCTCGAGCCGGGCGAGCGCGATCTGCTCGGCGTGCTCAACGACCGCGACGCCGACGGCCGCGATGTCTCGTGGATCTGGGACGCCGACTTCGAGGATTTCGCTCCGCGCGTGCGCCGCGTCACGTGCGCCGGCAGTCGCGCGGCGGAGCTTGCGCTGCGGCTCAAGTACGCCGGCGTTCCCGCTTCGCGGATCACCGTCGAGCGCGACCTCGCGCGGGCGCTCGATGGGGCGATCGGCGCCAGTGCTGAGCAAACGATCTACGCGCTCCCGACCTACACCGCGATGCTCGAGCTGCGCGAGCTCCTCCGCCGTCGCGGCCAGGCTGAAAGCTCGTGGGCGCGAGCGTGAGCAGTCCCGCCGTCATCTGGCACGACCTCGAATGCGGCGCCTACCGCGCCGACCTGCCGCTCTGGCGCCAGGTCGCTCAGGCGACCGGCGGGCCGGTCCTCGAGATCGGAGCCGGAACCGGTCGCGTAACCTGCGATCTAGCCGAGCACGGACACCACGTCATCGCACTCGAGCGCGACCCGGAGCTCGCCCGCGAGCTCGCGCAGCGAGCGGCTGAGTTGCCGGTCGAGGTCGTCTGCGCAGACGCCTGCAGCTTCGCGCTCGCCTCCCCCGTCGCGCTCTGCATCACGCCGATGCAGACGGTGCAGCTGCTCGCCGACCGCGCGGCGTTTCTGCGCTGCGCCCGCGCCGCCCTGCGCCCCGGCGGCGTACTCGCGATCGCGCTGCTCGGTGACGACGTACAACCATTCGAGATCGAGCTGAGCCCTGACGTCACGGAGCTCGACGGCGTCCACTACCTCAGCTCGCCAACGGCGCTGCGCGAGACGACCGAGGCGATCGTGCTCGAGCGCCGCCGCATCGCGCGCGCCGGCGGGCGTGAGCGCGTGACGCTCGATGTGATCGCCCTCTCGCGCCTCGATCCCCAGACGCTGGAGGGTGAAGCGCTCGCCGCCGGCTTCACCGCCCGCGGGGTCATGGCGATCGGGCCGACCGACGCCCACGCCGGCAGCAACGTCGTGTTTTTCGAGTCGCCCGAATGACGCACGAGCTGCGCGTTTGCGCGCTTTATCCGGAGCTGATGAACATCTACGCCGACCGCGGCAATCTGCTGATGCTCGAACGCCGCTGTGCCTGGCGCGATATCGACTTTTCGCTGACTGCGGTGACGCTCGCGGAGTCACTGCGAGACGAGCACGACCTCTATTACATCGGCGGCGGGCAGGACGCGGACCAGAAGCGCTGCGCCGCCGACCTCGTCGCGAAGAAGGCCCCGGCGCTGCGCGACGCCGCTGCGCGCGGCGCGATCGTGCTGGGTGTCTGCGGTGGCTATCAGCTGCTCGGTCACTCCTACGAGATCGGTCCCGAGCAGATCGCCGGCGTCGGCCTGCTCGATGTCGTCACGGTGCGCGCGGACGGACCGCGCCTGATCGGCAACATCGCCCTCGACACCGACATCGGCCGCATCGTAGGCTTCGAGAACCACGCTGGACGCACGCGACTCGGCGCCGGACAGGCACCGTTCGGACGCGTCGTCCGCGGCCACGGCAACGACGGCCACAGCGGCTTCGAGGGCGCGCGTAGCGCCAACGTCATCGGAACCTACGTGCACGGCCCGCTACTGCCCAAGAACGCCTGGCTCTGCGACTGGCTGATCGCCACAGCAGTCGGGATCGATCCCTCTGAGCTCGCCCCGCTCGATGACGCACTCGAGGATGCGGCGCACGCGAACGCGCTGCAGGCCACCGGCCTCTGAGCTCGCTCAGCCGCTCGAGCCGAAGCCGCGCTCTCCGCGCAGCGACTCCTCGAGAACGTCGCGCTCGAGCAGCTCGAGCTCGGGTAGCGCGACGACGAGCAGCTGCGCGATCCGCTCGCCCGGCGTGATCCGAAAGGCCACGTCGCGGTCCGTGTTCAGCAACAGGACGCGCAGCTCACCGCGGTACCCGGAATCGATCAGGCCCGGTGCGTTGACCAGTGCGATCCCGTGGCGTGCCGCCAGCCCCGACCGCGGCAGCACGAGCCCGCAATGGCGCTCCGGGATCGCGACGGCGATCCCCGTGCCGACGCTCGCCCGCGCCCCCGGCGCAAGCTCCGCCGGCTCGACGCTGTAGAGATCGAGGCCTGCGTCGCCAGCGTAGGCGCGCGTCGGGACGACGGCGTCCGGGCGCAGCCGCACGAACTCGAGCCTCATGTGTCAGCGGCGGAGCCGTTGCGGCGTGCCGCCGCCGTTGCGTAGCGCGCAAAGCGCGCGGCCGAGGCGGCCGGCAGCAGCGCCGTGACGAGGACCCCGTTGACGGTCTCCTCGCGATGCAGCTCACCGGCGAGGGCGTGCAGCTCGGCGAGGCTGCCGCCCTCGCTATAGGGCACGAGCAGCTCGACCGGCTCGAGCCGGCGTACGAAGGTTGCGTCGATTCGCTCGCGCAGCTCCTCGATCCCCTCCCCCGACTCGGCCGACACCAGCAGCGCGTCGCGCCGGCCGTTCGAGGCGTCGGCGCGAGCCTCCTCGTCGAGCAGATCGGCCTTGTTGAGCGCGAGCAGACGCGGCACGTCACCGGCGCCGATCTCCTCGAGCACGCCATCGACCGCGGCGATCATCGGATCGAGCTCACTCTCGTCGGCGCTCGCATCGACGACGTGGATCACCAGCTCCGCGCGGCGCGTTTCCTCGAGTGTCGCCGCGAACGCGTCGACGAGCTGGTGCGGGAGCTTGCGGATGAACCCGACGGTGTCCGTGATCAGATAGCCGCGGCCGTTGACCGCGAGCATTCGCGTCGTCGGGTCCAGGGTGTGGAACAGGCGGTCGGCGACCGAGACCTCGGCGCCGGTCAGCGCCCCCAGCAGCGAGGATTTCCCGGCATTCGTGTAGCCGGCAAGGGCGACCTGAGGGATCTGCGAACGCTCACGCTCGCGGCGCATCACCTGGCGCGTCCCCTGCACGTCTGCGAGACGACGCCGCAGTGCGCTGATCCTGTTGCGCGCGAGGCGCCTGTCGGTCTCGATCTGCGCCTCGCCCGGTCCGCGGGTGCCGACGCCGCCACCGAGACGCTCGAGGTGCGTCCAAAGTCCGCGCATCCGCGCGAGGTTGTATTCGAGCTGCGCTAGCTCGACCTGCAGCTTGCCCTCGGCGCTGTTCGCGTGGCGCGCGAAGATGTCAAGAATGATCGCCGTGCGGTCGATCACGGCGACGCCGAGCGCCTCCTCGAGCGTGCGCTCCTGGCGCGGCGAGAGCTCATCGTCGCAGGCGACGACGTTTGCATCGAGTGTCGCGACAAGCTCCTTCAGCTCGACGAGCTTGCCCGAGCCGAGGTAGCTGCGCGGGTGTGGATGCTCGCGCGTCTGGGAGAGCGTCCCGACCACCGCGACGCCGGCGGTGCGCAGGAGCTCCTCGAGCTCGAGCAGATCTGCGGGCGTCGCCTGAGCGGCGATACAGACGGCGCGCTGGCGAGCGCGCGCCGGCCTCACGCGGCCAGCTTCCCTAGCCGTTCGATCGCTTCGCTCAGACGGTCGTCGGGTGTCGTCAACGAGATGCGGAAAAAGCCCTCTCCGTTGGGTCCGTAGGCGCCCCCCGGCGAGATCACGACGGCTGCCTGCTCGAGCACATACTCACAGTATGCAGCCGCCGTCGCGAAGCCCGGCGGCACCGGCGCCCAGATGTAGATCGTGCCGCGCGGCGGCGTGACATCGACGCCGATCTTCGCGAGGGCCTCGCAGACAAGGTCGCGGCGGCGCTGGTAGATCGCGTTCATCGAGCGCACGTAGCTGTCGAGCGCGGGCTGGAGGGCCGCCGCGCCGGCCAGCTGGACGGCCTCGAACAGGCCCGAGTCGACGTTTGTCTTCAGGCGCCAGTAGGAAGCGATCGCCTCGCGATTGCCGACGATCGCGGCGCAGCGCCAGCCGGTCATGTTGTAGCCCTTCGAAAGCGAGAAGACCTCGACGCCGACCTCCTTGGCTCCGGGCGTCTCGAGAAACGAAGGCGCGACGTACCCGTCGTAGGTCGTCTCCGAGTAGGCGTTGTCGTGGACGATCAGGATGTCGTTGGCGGCGCCGAACTCCACGAGCCGCTCGAAGAAGCCATCCGGCACGACGGCGCCGGTCGGGTTGTTCGGATAGTTGACGAACAGGATCCGCGCGCGCTCGCGCGTCGTCGCGTCGATCGCTTCGAGGTCGGGGATGAAGCCGAGCTCGGGCACCAGCGGCATCAACACGCCCTCGGCGCCGACAAGCAGCGGACCGCCGGTGTAGACCGGGTAGCCGGGGTCTGCGGCCAGGGCAACGTCACCGGGATCGAGGAACGCGAGATTGAGGTTGAAGATGCACTCCTTCGCTCCGATCGCCGGCATCACCTCTCCGTCGGGGTCGATCTCGACCGCGAAGCGCCGCGCGTAGAACTTCGAGACCGCGTCGCGGAACTCTTCGCGGCCGCGGTTCGACGGGTAGGTGTGGGTCGTCGGGTTCGCCACGGCGCGCTTCGCCGCGTCGACGATCGGCGGAAATGTCGGGGTGTCGGGGTCACCGATCCCGAGCGTGATCACGTCGATACCGGCAGCGCGCTTTGTCGCGATCTTGCGCTCGAGCTCGGCAAACATGTAAGGCGGGATCCGCTCGAGGCGGTCACTGTGTCTCATTGACCTCCTTGACGAAATCGTCTGCAAGCGTTCCAGCGTAGACGGGCACGGCCCAGCCGCTCAGTCTGACATCCAGGCTCTCGGAGATCTCGACAGCAAGCTCGCCGCCATCGAGGAGGACGGTGACGTCGCGCTCGCCGCCGTCGAGGTAATAGGCGACCGCAGCGCCGCTCGCGCCGGTTCCCGATGACATCGTTTCGCCGACACCGCGCTCGAAGATCCGAGCACGGATCACGCCCGGCGCGAGCATCCGGTACCAGGAGACGTTGGTGCGGTTCGGGAACAGCGGGTGATTCTCTATCGCCGGCCCCACGGCGGGCAGCTCGAGCGCCTCGAGTCCGTCGTAGGCGATCGCGCACTGGGGGTTGCCGACGGAAACGTGCTGGAAGCTCCAGCTCCGACCGTCGGCCTCCAGCTCTCCCCGGCCGTCGGGCGGTCCGGTCGGGAAGTCCTTCGAGGCTGTCGCGGCCCTGCCGATCGCGATCGAGCAGGTCGTTGGGCCGGTGATCCGCGGGCGGACAGGCCCGGCGGCGGTGAGGATCGCGAACTCGTCAAGGTCGGTGTAGCCGCGTGCGCGCAGATACATGATCGCCTCGCGCGAGCCGTTCCCGGACAACTCGGATTCGGAGCCGTCGGGATTGAAGATCCGCAGCGTCGCAACGTACGCGGGGTCGGCGGAGCGATCGAGCAGCAGGATCCCGTCAGAGCCGACACCGAGATGTGGATCGCAGATCCTCTGGATCCGCGCCGGCGTGAGCTTCCATGGCAACGCGTCAGCCTCGACGATCAGGTAGTCGTTGCCAAGCGCCTGCCACTTCTCGAACTGCACGCCCCTCCGTTCCGGTTGCCGCGAGCGATCATTGCAGCGCGGCCGCGACGTCGTCGGGTGACCGGCCCGTTACATCGACGAGCTCGACGTCAGGCAGCTTGCGCAGCCATGTCAGCTGGCGGCGGGCATAGTTGCGTGTTCGGCGCTTCAGCGCCTCGACATCACCGTCGAGCAGTTCGTTGAAGCCGAGCGCCTTCGCGGCGGTCGCTGAGACGCCGCCGCGCAGCGCCGCCTGTACTTCAGCGAGCGCGCCCGCGGCGACAATCTCATCGACCCGCCTGTCAATCCGCGCGTGCAGTGCCTCGCGCTCCATGACAAGACCAATCAGACGCGTCGGGTGGCGCATCTCGCCACTCCACAGCTGCGAGCGCTCGTGCGTGCGCGGCAGCGCCCCCGCGTCGGCAAGCTCGAGTGCGCGGACGATGCGATGGCGATCGGTCGGTGCGATCTGTGCTGCCCGCGCCGGCTCACGGCGGGCCAGAAGCTCGTGCAGCGCCTGCGGGCCGCGCTGCTCGAGCTCCGCCATCCAGCGCTCGCGCACGCCCGGGGCCGCGGCCGGCGCCAGGTCGAGGTCGCTGAGCGCCGCCCGCACGTAGAGCCCTGACCCGCCGACAACGATCGGCAGCGCACCCTCGGCCAGCAGGCGATCGATCTCGGCGTGCGCGAGGCGTGCGTAGCGCGCCACGCTGACGCGCTCACTGAGCGCGATACACGACACCAACCTGTGCTCGAGCGCACCGCGCTCGGCGTCGCTCGGCGCGGCGGTCAGCAACTCGAGACCTGCGTAGAGCTGCAGCGCGTCGGCGGACACGGCAACCGGCCGCTCGCCCTGCTCGCGCAGCCGTGCCGCCAGCGCGATCGCGATCGCGGTCTTGCCAACCCCGGTCGGCCCGAACAGCGCGATGATCCGGCGCTCCACGCTCGCAGTATCGTGACCAGCGATGACCCAGCGCCACCAGATCGCCGGTGCGCGCATCCTGATCACCGGCGCGAGCGGCGGCATTGGCGGCACCCTTGCTCACCGGCTCGCCGCCGAGGGCGCCGAGCTGATCCTCACGGGCCGCCGCCGCGACGTGCTCGAGTCGCTCGCCGCCGAGCTCGCTGCCACGTCGATCGCCAGCGACCTGAGCGAAGTCGATGCACCTTCGCGCCTGTCGCGCGAGGCCGGTCGTGTCGACATCCTGATCGCGAACGCGGCGCTGCCGGCGTCAGGGCGCTTGGCGACGCTCGAGCCCGAGCGGATCGACAGGGCGATCGCCGTCAACCTCCGGGCGCCGATCGCGCTTGCGCACGCGCTGTTGCCGCAGATGCGCCAACGTGGCAGCGGCCACCTCGTCTTCATCGGCTCGCTGCAGAGTCGGGCTGCGACTGCAGGCGCGAGCGTTTACAACGCGACGAAGTTCGGGCTGCGCGGCTTCGCCCTGGCGCTGCGCGCCGAGCTGGCAGGCAGCGGCATCGGCGTGTCGCACGTGATGCCCGGCTTCGTGCGCGACGCGGGCCTCTATGCCGACTCGGAGGTGAAGCTGCCGCCATGGATCGGCACGCGCAGCTCCGATGATGTCGCCGCAGCCGTGATCGACGCGATTCGCAACAACCGCCCCGAGGTCGAGGTCGCTCCGCTGACGCTGCGGGCGGGCACGGCTGTCGCTGCGCTCGCGCCCGAGTTCGCGGCACGGACCAGCCGCCTGCTCGGCGGCGAGCGCATCGCGCGCGAGTTCGAAAGCGGTCAGTCCGACAAGCGATGAGGGCGCCGGCGCTGCGGCGAGCAGGTCTCGCGGGCGTCGCAGCGCTGCTCCTCCTCGCTGGCCTCGCCGGTGCCGGCGAGGCGTTCCCGCAGCGCTTCTACCCCCGGGCGCTTCCGGCGCACGGTGGCGCACTGTCGCTGTGCCCGAACCCGAGTGGACTCGAGCCCTTCGATGCCGGCGCCCGCGCCGCTGCGCGCAGGACGGCTTCCCGCTACGGCAGCGGTTCGCGCCACGAAGGACAGCTCCTCAGCGACCGTGCCTGGTGGCCGGACGTCGCGCGCGCCTGGCGCCACCGCAGCCCCGGCAGCGAGCACGTGCTCGAGGTCCGCGCGCTCAGCGCCACCCCCGCGCTCGGCTCGATCATCGCCTACGCCTGCGGCAAGGCGCTCGTCAGGCTGACCGAGTGGGCGGCACTGAAGCCACCGGGCTCCGGCACCTGCATCGCCTGTATCTCGCAGCTCTTTCTTGTCGACCGCCGTGGTCGCGTGCTCGCCTACTACCTCTACTGAGCCGCCGCAGCGGCCCGCGCGAGGATCCTCTCTTCGCCGGCCAGCGTCTGACTCGTCGCCGAGCTGACCTCGACCAGCGCAAGCTCCCCCGGCCGCGCCAGACCATTGAAGTTGACGACCTTGTTGTGGCGGCTGCGGCCGCGCAGGCGGTCCGGATCGGTTCGGCTCGTGCCCTCGACGAGGACCTCGACTGTCCGCCCGACGAAGCGCTGTGCGCGCTCGCGGGCGCGCCGCTGGACGAGCTCGAGCAGACGATCCATGCGCTCGAGCTTGACCTCGTGCGGAACGAGGCCGTCACTGAAGCCGCCCGCTTCGGTACCGCGGCGGGGCGAGAAGAGAAACGTGAACGCGCCGTCGAAGCCGACCTCGTCGACGACTTCGAGCGTCTGCGCGAAGTCCTCTTCAGTCTCCCCCGGGAATCCGACGATGATGTCTGTCGTCAGCGCCACATCGGGCACGTGCTCGCGGATCAGGGCAACGCGGTCGAGGTAGCGCGCGCTGTCGTAGGTCCGGCGCATCGCCCGCAGCACGCGCGAAGAGCCCGACTGGAGCGGCAGGTGGATGTGCTCGCAGACCGACGCGAGCTCGGCGTGTGCGCGCACGACGTCCTCGCGCATGTCCTTGGGGTGCGGGCTCGTGTAGCGAATCCGCTCGATCCCGGGGATCGCGTCGATCTCAGCCAGCAGCTGCGCGAACGTGGCGCTCTGGGGGCGCAGGTCGCGACCGTAGGAGTTCACGTTCTGGCCAAGCAGCGTCAGCTCGCGCACCCCATCGTCGGCCATCGTCGCCGCCTCGGCGACGAGCGCATCGAGTGCCCTGCTCACCTCGCGCCCGCGCGTCGAGGGCACGATGCAGTACGAGCAGCGGCAGTTGCAGCCGACGCTGATCTGCAGCCAGCCCTGGACCGCCCGGCTGCGCTTGGCCGGCAGGTCACCGGTGAACGACTCAAACTCGAAATAGCCCTGCGCCGTCAGCGAATCGCTCATCAGGAAGTCAGCCAGCCGGTTCACCTGACCGGGCCCGAAGGCGACGTCGACGAACGGGAAGCGCTCGAACACCTCGTCTTTGAGCGACTGAGCCCAGCAGCCGCCGACCCCGACGATCCGCTGCGGGTCCTCCCGCTTCAGCCGCTTTGCTTCCCCCAGATGCGCGATCAGCCGGCTGTCCGCGGTCTCGCGGATCGAGCAGGTGTTGAAGAGAATCAGGTCGGCATCAGCGCGTGCCTCGACCTCGTTGTAGCCGAGCGCGTCGAGCATTCCGCGCATCCGCTCGGAGTCGTGCTCGTTCATCTGGCAGCCAAACGTCGTGACGTGGTAGCGCTTGATCTCCGGAACGTTACGTTCTGGGCGAAACGAGTGCGGTGCAAGCCGCCGCGAGCCAGTCAAGCGAGGAGCCCGTGAGGTCGATAGGACTCGGGCGATGCCCGATTCGACCGACAGTGGCTGGTGGAGCGCCGCCGGCCCCCCGCCGACGCCTCGAGAGCCCGAGCAGATCGAGCTGCGCCTGCGCCCGCAGCGCCGCGCACCGCGCTCACTCCTTGTCCTCGCCGTTCTCGTCGTCGCACTCGTCGTGGCGCTCCTCGGCGGTGCCTTCGCCGGCTCCAGCCCGCCAGCCCCCGCCGAGACGCACGGCTCGAGCCTGGCCTGGACAAGCGCGCAGGGTCGCCAGGTGCAGTCGGCCTATCTGACAAGCTGCCAGAGCGCGGGCGGCGGATCCGCCTATTGCGGCTGCCTCTTCAGCCAGATCACCGCCCAGGCGCCGTACAGCACGCCGGCTACGTTTGCGGCCCTCAGCGCCGCCGTCAAGCAGGACGAGCAGAGCAACGACCTCGCCGCGATCCCGCCAGCGATCGCGCAGGCCGACAACACCTGCAGCCAGCCGGGCGCCAGCTCGCCCTCAACCAGGCACCCGATCTAGCGGAGCCTGGCTCAGGAAGCCAGCTCGAGCTCGTCACCGCCGCGGCGACCGCCTGCGTGCTCGCGCACCGCGTCGTAGGCGACCTCGCTCTCGAAACCCTGGCGCATCAGCAGCGCGAACGCGCGCTGGCGCTCGCTCGCGTTGGTGGGCGGCGTTGGCAGGCGCCGGCGCAACAGGGCGAGCGCGGCATCGCGCTCGCTTGTGACGTCGAACGGCGCCAGCGTGACCTCGATCAGGCTCGGGTCGATCCCGGCGCGCTGCATCCTGTCGCGAATCCGCTCGACGCCCCAGCCGTCGAGCTCACGGCGGTCCTCGGCGAGCAGCCGCGCGTAGCGCTCATCGCTCAGGTACCCCTGCTCGATGACTGTCGCCAAGGCCTGTTCGATCGTCTGCGCATCAAACCCCGCGCGCTCCAGCCGCGTGCGCATCTCCGCGACGCTGTGCTCGCGTCGCGCCAGGTGCGAGTAACAGCTGGCGAGCGCGTCGGTCAGCGGATCGGGCTCAGCGACCTCCTCCGGCTCGGACTCGAAGGCGTCTTCTGACAACTAGCCGACTCGCCCGTCCGAAACGGTGATCGCGGCTGCCTCCTTCTCGAAGTCGAGCGGCTCCTCGGGATCAGGCACGAGCGAAACGACATCGGCGCCCTCCCGTTCGATCGGCTCGACCAGCGTGTCCGGCACGCCGACCGCGGCGTAGATCTTTGCCTCGATCTCCTGCGCCATCTCAGCGTTGTCGTCGAGGTAGGCCTTCGCGTTGTTGCGCCCCTGCCCGAGCCGCTCCTCGCCGTAGGAGAAGAACGAACCAGACTTCGTGACGATGTTGTGCTCGATCCCGAGATCGATCAGGCAGCCCGAGGTCGAGATGCCCCTGCCGAACTCGATGTCGAACTCGGCCTGGCGGAACGGTGCCGCGACCTTGTTCTTGACGACCTTCACGCGGACGCGGTTACCGACGGCTTCGGCGCCATCCTTGAGCGTCTCGATCCGGCGGATGTCGAGCCGCTGCGAGGCGTAGAACTTGAGCGCGCGGCCGCCCGGCTGTGTTTCCGGGGAACCGAACATCACGCCGATCTTCTCGCGGATCTGGTTGGTCAGGATGCAGAGGGTCTGCGTGCGGTTGAGGTTGCCGGCGAGCTTGCGCATCGCCTGGGACATCATCCGCGCCTGTAGGCCGACGCTCTGGTCGCCCATCTGCCCTTCGAGTTCGGCGCGCGGCGTCAGCGCGGCGACAGAGTCGATCGCGACAACGTCGACGGCGCCGGAGCGAACGAGCATGTCGGCGATCTCCAGCGCCTGCTCGCCGTAGTCGGGCTGGGAGACCAGGAGCTCGTCGATGTTGACGCCGATCTGGCTCGCGTAGAGCGGATCCATCGCGTGCTCGGCGTCGATGAATGCACAGGTGCCGCCGAGCTTCTGCGCCTCGGCGAGCACGTGGTAGATCAGCGTCGTCTTGCCCGATGACTCGGGGCCGAAGACCTCGACGATCCGCCCACGCGGGACGCCGCCGATGCCGAGCGCGAGGTCGAGCGACAGCGCCCCCGTGGGGATCGCCGCGCAGCGCACCTGCGCGCCCTCATCGCCCATCCGCATGACCGATCCCTTGCCAAACTCACGCTCGATCTGGGTGAGCGCTCCTTGCAGCGCGGCCTGCTTGGCCTTTGCTGCCTTCTCGTCCTCTGTCACGGGCATGCTGAAGCTCCTTCGGGGCCGAATCTATGTTCGGTCAAGCTACGCGGCGACGCGGACGGAACGCTGCGATCGACCGTGGCTACCGCTCACCACCCGCCCACGCTCGCGAGCTCCTCGTAGCGCGCTCCCGCCGGTTCGAGGTGCGAGCGCAGCAGGGCGACGCGCTCGCAGGCGAAGCGCAGCTGCGGCGTGACCGCCAGCGCACCGGTCGGCGGGCCGCCGGGGCGGATCCGCGCGACCGTGACGTGCGGGCGGAAGTGCTGGCGCTCGGGAACCCAATCGATCGTCGCGGCGATCTCGCGAGCCAGCGCAGCCCGCAGCGCGCGCAGGGCGCCATCCGGATCGCCGATCTCGATCGCCAGCGCCCGCGGACGTCGCGGCGGTAGCCAGACCGGCGCCCCGACGACGAGCTCCCCGACCCCGGCGACCGCTTCCGCCAGGCCGCCGAGCGCCACCGCCAGCGCATCGACGCTCGCCAGCGGCTGGTCGCCGAGAAAGCACAGCGTGAGGTGCATCGTCTCCGGCTCGAGCCGGCGCAGGCCGCTGCCTGGGCCGACCGCCACGCCCGAGCGCGCCCAGCGCGCAAGCTCGGCGCGCACCGCCGCCGGCAGGCTCGCCGCCACGAACAGCCGCGCCTGCTCGCCCACAGCGCCTACCCGGGATCGCGCTCGCCGAGCAGCAGCCGGCGCAGCAGGTGCAGCGCGAGCGTCGTCGAGCGGTCGCGGATGTCGGCGCGCCCGCCCGGCAGCCGTGTCTGGCGCACGATCCGCGCGCCGTCTCCGGCGCTGACAGCAACCCACACGAGCCCGACCGGCTTGTCCTCGCTCCCACCGTCGGGTCCCGCGATCCCTGTCACGCCGATGCCGAGGTCGGCGCCGATCCGCGAGCGCGCACCGTCGGCGAGCGCGGCGGCGACCTCGGCCGACACCGCGCCGTGCTCCTCGAGCAGCGCGTGCGGCACGCCGGCCAGCGCCTCCTTGACGGCATTCGAGTAGGCGACGATCCCGCCCAGCACGTAGGCCGAGGAGCCCGGGCGGTCGGTCAGCCGCGCCGCCACCAGCCCGCCGCTGCACGACTCGGCGACGGCGACGCTCAGGCCGCGCTCGAGCAGCAGAGCAGCGACCTGATCGTCGACGTGCATCCCATCGTCGGAGTACAGCGTGTCCGGGTGGCGTGCACGCACGACATCTGCGAACGCGCGGTAGATCTCGGCGTCGCCTGCCTCATAGCGTGTCACGACCTCGATCTCGCTGCGGCGCATGCAGGTCGTGACCTCGATCCGAGCGAAATCGACACCCTCGGCCTCAGCGACGCGCAGCGTCTCGGCGATCTGGGACTCCGGCAGCCCGTAGAGGCGCAGCATCGCGACCTCGTAGACGGTGCGACCGGCGACTGCCTGCGCGAACGCCTCGGTCTCGACGGCCCTCTCCCACATCGGCTGCAGCTCGCGAGGCGGCCCCGGCAGTACGACAACGGTCGGGCCGGAGCGACCCTCGGCCGGCGTGACGACGAGCCCCGGCGCGGTGCCGATCGGCGCGAGCACCGTCGCCCCCAGCGGCACGACCGCCTGCTTGCGGTTCGAGGCCCGGATCTGCTCCTCGGTCAGCGACGGCCAGCGGCTGCGCATCGGTCGCAGGATCTCGGCGATCCGCTCCTCCAGGGCATCGTCGAGCACCATCTCGCGCCCGCAGAACTCGCCGACGACAGCGGCCGTCAGATCGTCAGCGGTCGGGCCGAGCCCGCCACTGGTCACGACGAGGTCGACCGCGAGCGACGCGCACCAGTCGAGCGCCGCCCGCATATCCCCCGGCCTGTCGCCGACGATCGTCACGTGCGCGAGGTCGACGCCAAGCTCGACAAGCCGGTCTGCGAGCCAGGGGCCGTTGCGGTCGCTGACCCGCCCGGCGAGGACCTCGGTGCCGGTCACGATGACGGCGGCGCGCGCGCTCATGCCACGCACCTCAAACGGGTCGGAGACGAGAGCCGGCGGCGATGGTGGGCGGTTATCTCATAACGCACGGCCCCGGTCCCTGCCGGTAGTGCAAAGCGCCGACCGTTGATCAGCAGCACCGCGGAGCGGCTGCCGAGGGTCACGAAGAACTTGCGCGCATGGTAGGTCGCCGGCGTCCCGACGGCGCCGAGCGTCCGCCCGTCGACACGAATCCGGCTGTCCCCGACGACACACACATACAGCGCCGCCGAGGGCTCGACCGCCAGTGACACGCAGGCGGCTGGCAGGCGATGTCCCGCTGCGGGGTCACAGCTCGCCAGGAGCGTGGTCTGCGTCGGCCCGGTTCCGAGCCCCGAGGAGCCCGTCCCGAGCGCGCTACCGGGGCTCGACGGGCCCTTCGGCGCGCTCGACCCGAACAGATGGCCAACGAGCACGAGCGCCACGGCAAGGACGACCACCGTCACTCCCAGCAGCGCCCAGCGTCGCGCGCGCCCGCCCGACCACGCCGGTTCGCGCAGTTCCAGTCCGATCGTCGGGCGCACCGGGTTGACGTCGAGCTCGTGCGGCTCCTCCCACTGGCGCTTGTACTCGTCGACCAGCAGTCCCCCGTCGAGCCCGACGACGTCGGCGTAGGAGCGCAGGAAGCCCTTCGTGAACGCGCTGCCGGGCAGCAGCGCCCACTCCTCGTTCTCGAGCGCGCGCAGATACTTGGCGCGGATCTTGGTCCGCTCCTCCACGTCGTCGATGTCGAGGCCCGCGTGCATCCGCGCCTCGCGCAGCATTGGTCCGATGTCGGTCATCGCAGCGCGAAGCGTACCGGCGGGCTCCCGCCAAGCCGAGCCGTTTGCGGGCGCCTACTCGCGGTCGTCGCTCGGGCCCGTGTCGCCGGCGTGCGCACTCAGCGGCGCCCGCGATTCGAGCGCCGCGAGGACCCGCGGCAGGTCTGATTCGCCGACCAGCACCTGGCGCGGCTTGGAGCCTTCGTAGCCGGAGATGATTCCGCGCCGCTCGAGCATGTCGATGAGCCGCCCCGCGCGCGTGTAACCGAGCCGCAGGCGGCGCTGCAACATCGAGGTCGATGCCGTCCCCATCTCGACGACCAGCTCGATCGCCTGCCCGAGCAGCGGGTCCTCGTCGGGATCGAAACCCTCATTTTCCTCACCCTCACCGACGACCGGCTCGACCTCGTCGAGCAACTCCTCCCGCAGCTCGGGCTCGCCCTGGCGCCGCCAGTAGTCGGTGATCGCAGCCACCTGGGCCTCGTCGACGAACGCGCCCTGGATCCGCTGCGCGCTCGAGCTTCCGCTCGGCGCGAACAGCATGTCCCCGGCCCCCATCAGCGACTCGGCGCCGTTCTGATCGAGAATCACGCGCGAGTCGATCTGCGAGCTGACGGCAAACGCGATCCGCGACGGGACGTTCGCCTTGATCATTCCCGTGATCACGTCGACGCGCGGACTCTGGGTCGCGAGCACGAGATGGATCCCGACAGCCCGGGCTTTCTGCGCCAGGCGGATGATCGAATCCTCGACGTCTGCGGGCGCGACCATCATCAGGTCCGCGAGCTCGTCGATCACGCAGAGGATGTAGGGCAGCGGCGCCTCGCCACGCTTCGCGCGGTAGTCGTTGAGGTCGGCCAGCGAGCGGGTCCGCGCCAGCGACATGATCCCGTAGCGCTGCTCCATCTCGCGCACGAGGTTCATCAGCGCGTTGGCGGCCATCCGCGGGTTCGTGATGACGGGCGTCAGGAGGTGCGGGATCGACTCGTAGTGGTTCAGCTCGACCTGCTTCGGGTCGACGAGCACGAGGCGGACCTCGTGCGGGCTCGCCCGCAGCAGCACGCTTGTCAGCATCGCGTTGACCGATGCCGACTTGCCCGACCCCGTCGTCCCCGCGACGAGCAGGTGCGGCATCTTGGCGAGGTCGGCGCCGATCGCCCGCCCGGCAACGTCCTTGCCGAGCCAGACCGCCAGCGGCGACCAGTCGGCCGGGGGCTCCTGGTAAACGTCGCCGAGCCGCACGATCCGCCGCTTGGCGTTCGGGACCTCGACGCCGACGGCCTGCTTGCCCGGTATCGGCGCGAGGATTCGCACGTCGGTTGCAGCCAGCGCGTAGGCAAGGTCATCCTTCAGCGCGGCGACCTTCGCAACCTTGATCCCGGGCGCGAGCCGCAGCTCATAGCGCGTGATGTGCGGGCCCGCAACGGTGCCGACGACGCTGGCCTGCACGCCGAAGTGTCCGAGCGCCTCGACGAGCCGGGCCGCGATCTTCGCCTGCCCCGCGGTATCGGGCCGCGTCTGCTCGCTGCTCGAGCGCGTCAGCAGGCTCGCCGGCGGCAGGCGCCACTCGAAGCCGGGATCGTCGGTGACGGCAGCGCGAAAGCGCCCCTGCGGAGTGAGGCGCGGCGGTTCGTCTACCTCGAGCCGCGCCTCTTCAACTTCTTCTAGCGGCTCCGCCCCTTCGGGCTTCGCCGGGAAGACGAGCGGGCCGAACGGAGCCTCGTCGATGTCGGGCTCGAAGTCCGCGTACCCATCGGATTCATCATCGAGCGCCACCTCGACATGCGTCGCGTGCACGATCAGCTCGCGCTCACCGGGTTCCGGCGGACGGATCGGATCGGGCCTCGGGCGGCGCTCGGCGCGCTCACGCCGCAACTCGGCGACCGAGATGCTCGGAATCCGCTGGCCCACGTCGGCGATCCCCGAGCTTGCAGAGTGCAGCATCACTGCCAACGACCCGCCGCTCAAGAGCACCACACCGGAGATGAAGAGGAAGACGGCGATCAGGTTCGCCCCCAGCGTGCCGACGAGGTGGGTCGTCGCCCACAGCTCGGCCTGGCCGACGATGCCGCCGCGATGCTCGAAATACTTTTGCGCCCAGAAGCCGGGGGCTGGCGCCCGCCCGGCCACGCCGAGCGTGTTCGCGGCAAGCGCGAGCGTCGCGGCGGCGAACAGGAACACGGGACTTGCGCGCAGCGGCCGCGGAGATCCGATCAGCGGCCGCAGCACGAACAGCGCGCCGATCCCCGCAAGCGCAACCGGGACGCCGTCGCGCACCTTGCCGAAGACCCAGCCGAACGCGTTCGCGGCGCCGTTGCCGACCGTGCCGCCGTTCCAGTGGCCGTAGAGGATGCACCCCATGAAGACGGCGAGCGCGACGAGCCCCAGGCCGATCACGTCCACCGAGCGCTGATCGAGCGTGATCGATCTCAGCCGGCGTCGCGGTGGCCGGCGCCGGCGCACCGGCTTGCGCCGCGTCGTGCGCGCCCGCGCGGGGGCGCGGCGCGATTTGTTCGCAGTGCTTCTCGGAGGCATCTGCGTCGCAATTCGACGTGCAATGCCGTTTGCCTCCGCCGGCGCCTGAGAATCAAGCGCCGCCTCGCGAATCGGACGCGGCCGGCCGGCGCACCATAACCGGCGGTAAAAATGCTGCACCGCGGACCGCGTACGCGTTTAACATCGGGGTTCGATGTCCGACTTTGCCCGCGCCCCACGCGTCCTCGTGGTTGAGGACGACGGCGACATAGCCGACGTGCTCGTGCGCTCACTGCGCCTCGAGGGCTACGACGTCAGGCTCTCGACCGACGGCCTCGGGGCGCTCGACGACGCGCACGCCTTCCTGCCAGACCTCGTGATCCTCGACCTCGGCCTGCCGCGGATGGACGGCGTCGAGGTAGCCAAGCAGTTGCGCAGCGACGACGACGTTCCGATCCTGATGCTGACCGCGCGCGACGCGCTCGAGGCGCGCGTGACCGGTCTCGACGCCGGCGCCGACGACTACCTCGTCAAGCCGTTCGAGCGCCAGGAGCTGCTCGCCCGCCTGCGCGCCCTGCTGCGCCGGCGCCCGCCGCGGGGTAGCGCGCCGCTGCGCGTCGGCGATCTCTCGCTGAACCCCGACACGCACGAGGTCCGCCGCGCCGAGCGTGATGTCGAGCTGACCCAGCGCGAGTTCGAGCTGCTCGAGTACCTGATGCGCAACGAGCGCATCGTCGTCTCGCGCCAGCGCCTGCTCGACGAGGTCTGGGGCTATGACCCGTTCTCGACGACGAACACGATCGAGGTCTTCGTCTCGAACCTCCGCCGCAAGCTCGAAGCCGGCGAGGAGCCGCGCCTCCTCCACACGATCCGCGGAGCGGGTTACGTCCTCCGAGCCTAGGAGCTCCTGGCGGGCCCCGCATGCGCGACTGCGAACACCGCTGTCGCGACTGCCGATCAGACTGAGAGTGGCCGTAAGCGTCGGCGGTGTGACGTTCTTGATGCTCGCGGTCCTCGGCGCTGCCGTGCGGACCCTGACTGCCAATCGGCTCACGTCGGACTTCAACACCCAGGTCACGAGCCAGGCGAACAACCTTGCGAACGCGATCCAGCCGAACTTCGCGGCCGGTGGCAGCTTGGTCGCACCGGATCTGACGGACTTCGCAAGCATCGCGGGAGGCGCCGTCCGCCTGTACTCGCTGGACGGCAATTTCGAGGGCGCGTCGGCAAGGGCTCCTTATCTCGGCGCGCAGCTGATCCCGATTCCGAGTGCCACCGGCTACGCGATGACCACGGTGAACGGCTACCGCGTCGCAACAGAGATCCCCGTGTACCGGGGTGGTAACCGGCTCATCATCCAATATGGCTTGCCGCTCGCCTCACTCAACTCCGAAATCGCGCAGCTCGACTTCCTGCTGCTCCTAGGCGTCCTCGCCGGCACAACCCTTGCCTTCGGCGCCGGCTGGTTCGTCGCGCGCCGCGCGATCACGCCGATTGCGGAGCTGACCGCCGCGGCGAGCGAGATCGAGCGAACTGGCGACCCGACGCTGACCCTCCCTCAGCCGACCGCCGACGACGAGGTTGCCGAGCTGACGCGGACGCTGAGCACGATGCTCGTATCGCTGAGCGAAGCGCGCGGTCGAACCGAGGCAACGCTGGCCCAGCAACGCGCGTTCGTCGCCGATGCGTCGCACGAGCTGCGCACACCCCTGACGAGCGTGCTCGCCAATCTCGAGCTGCTCGAGGAGTCCCTCAGCGGGCCGGAGCGCGACATCGCCCGCTCGGCGCTGCGCTCGACGCAGCGGATGCGCCGGCTTGTCGCCGACCTGCTGCTGCTCGCGCGCTCCGATGTCAAGCAGCAGGTCTCGCCACAGCCGGCCGACCTCGGCGAGCTCGTGATCGCCGCCGCCGCGGAGCTCGAGCCGTCGAGCGAGGACCACGAGCTCGAGCTCGATGTCGAGCCGGCGCCGCTGCTCGGGAGCCCCGACGACCTCGAGCGCGTTGCGATCAATCTGATCGAGAACGCAATCCGCCACACCCCCGCCGGGACCCACGTTCGCGCCGCCACGCGCACGCTGCGCGACGGCCGAGTCGAGCTCGTCGTCGCCGACGACGGCCCCGGGATCCCGCCCGCGCTGAAGAAGCACATGTTCGAGCGCTTTGCCCGCGGCGGCGGCGAAGCGAGTGGCTCGTTCGGGCTCGGCCTGGCGATTGTCCAAGCCGTCGTCGAGGCCCACAGCGGCACGATCGACGTCAAGAGCAGTGCCCGTCGCGGCGCGCATTTCACGATCCGCCTGCCCGGCCTCCCCAGCGACGCCACGACCCGCGAGAGCGCCGGCGTCGAGTCCGCAGCGGTGTAGCCATCCGCAGCCCGGCTTGGCGCGGGTCAACCCGCCGAGGCGATGCGGGCTCCCCTGTTCGTATGTTGGGAGAATGCCCCCCTCGCCCTGAACGCAGTGTCGCCAGAGAGGAGCCACGATGGCGCGAGCAGTCCGTTTCGATCACTACGGAGGACGCGAGGTCCTTTACATCGCCGACGTCGAGATCCCGGAACCCCCGGCCGGCGAGGTCGTCGTCGAGGTCCGCGCAGCCGCGATCAACCCCGGTGAGGTTTCGATTCGCGAAGGCGCGTTAGCTGACGTCTTCCCGGCGACGTTTCCCTCCGGCGAGGGCAGTGACCTCGCCGGAGTCGTCAGCTCCGTCGGCGATGGCGTTACAGAGTTCGCTGTCGGCGATGAGGTGCTCGGCTGGTCGTGGCGGCGCTCCAGCCACGCCGAATACTCGGCAGTCCCGATCACACAGCTGATCCACAAGCCCGCCGGCCTCGGCTGGGAGGTCGCGGGCTCGCTCTACGTCGTCGGCTGCACCGCCTACGCCGCTGTCCGCGCCGTCAGCGCAGGCGCCGGCGACACCGTCGCCGTATCGGCTGCAGCCGGCGGCGTCGGCACCGTCGTCGTCCAGCTGCTGCGGTTGAAGGGCGCGAACGTGCTCGGCATCGCCTCCGAACACAACCACGCCTGGCTCCGCGAGCACGGCGCCACCCCGATCGCCTACGGCGATGGTCTCGCCGACCGGCTCCGGGCAGCAGCGCCGGACGGCATCGACGCCTTCATCGACCTCTTCGGCCCGGACTACGTGCAACTCGCCGTCGACCTCGGCATCCAGCGCGACCGCATCAACACGATCATCGCCCGCCAGAAGGCCGCCGAGCTCGGGACGAAGGTTGAGGGAAGCGCGAACGCCTCCACGACCGAGGTGCTTTCGGAGATCGCCGAGCTTGTCGCCTCAGGCGAGGTCGAGATCCCGATCGCCGCGACCTTTCCGCTCGATGAGGTTCGTGCTGCGTACGCCGAGATCGAGGCGCGTCACACTCGCGGCAAGATCGTCCTGATCCCCTGACGCGGGCGCGGCCCCACGCAGGCTAGGAGTCCTGCTGCGCCGGCGCGGCCCCACCCGTCCCCTGGCGACCCATCTTCGCCGGCCACCAGTTCCAGCGACCGAGCAGCATGACGGTGGCGGGCACGAGCAGTGTTCGCACGACGAAGGTGTCCATCAGGATGCCGACGGCGAGACCGAAGCCGATCGCACGGACCTGGCTGCCGGACGCGCTCGATCCCGCGACAACGCCGAGGACGCCGAATGTGCCGGCGAGCACGAGACCGGCGGAGGTGACTGTCGAGCCGGTGCGTCCGACGGCGCGAATCACCGCCTCGCTCAGCGGATAGCTACGCGCTTCCTCGCGGATTCGTGTCATCACGAGGATGTTGTAGTCCTCGCCGAGCGCGAGCAGGAAGATGAACATCAGGAACGGCAGGATGAACGTGAGACCCGACTCGCCGGCGATGTCAATGAACACGATCGTCGCCACGCCGAGCGCCGCTAGGTATGAGAACGCGACGCTGACGATCAGATACAGCGGCGCAACGAGGCTCCGCAGGACAAGGGCGAGCAGGATCGCGATCGCGACGATCGCGACCGGAATGATGTTGACGAGGTCGTTGTTGGAGGTCGTGCTGACGTCGTAGAGGGCCGCTGCCTCACCGGCGACACCCGCGTCGCCGGCGCCGGAGGCACGGGCCGCGGCGGCAACGACGCGGCGGATCTTCGGCGTCGCGTTCAGCGCGGCGGTCGTCTGCTGGCCGCCGGCCTTCAGCGTCGCCTCGAACTGGATCACGTGTCCGCCCTTGCCGACGAACGCCGCCGTCGCGTGGTAGGCGTTGTATTCGGCCTGCGGGACGCCGAGTTTCGCGGGCTCGATCTCGGCGAGGTTCTGGGGTGCTCCGAGCAGCGCGTGCAGGCGTGCGTAGGTGGCCGGCGACAGCCGTGTGCCGTTGGACTCGAACGGCCCGAGCAACGCGCTGAAGCTGCGGGAGGCGCGCAGTGAGGCTTCGGCTCGCGAAACCTCCGTCGGTTCCTGCCAGGTCGGCGTGTCGAAGCGGAACACGAGGTTTGCCGGGTTCGAGCTCGAGGACGGGAAGTGCTTCGAGACCAGTGCGTCGCCCTGCGCTGCGTTGCTGCCCTTCGGCGCGCCGGCGGCGCCCCCGAAGCCGCCCGAGTGGTAGCCGAGCGCGCCGATCGCCAGGGCGCCGAACAGGATCACGCCCGCTGCGAGCGTCAGCCCCGGGCGGCGGATCAGGCGCGCGGCGATCTTTCCCCAGGCGCCGTCGCGGGCTTCGCCTTCGCGCGGGCGGGTCGGCCAGAATGCTGCGCGCCCGAAGATCGCAAGCAGCGCCGGCAGCAGCGTCAGCCCGGCAAGGAGGATGACGACGATCCCGACCGCCAGCGGAATCCCGAGGTCGTGGTAGATGCCGAAGCTCGCCAGCAGCAGGGACAGCAGAGCGAGGATCACCGTTCCCGCCGATGCCGTGATCGACTCGCCGACCCGCACGACAGCTCGCTCGACCGCCTCGTGAGCGCCGGCCCCGCGGCGGATCTCCTCGCGCACGCGGAACACGAGGAACAGCCCGTAGTCGGTTCCCGCCCCGAGCACGAGGATGATCAGGAGCAACTCGGTGATCTCCGAGATCTTCAGTCCGTGGGCGCCGAGCTCGCCGATCAGCCTTGTCGAGACTGCAAGCGAAAGCCCGGCGGGCAGCAGCGTGATCAGCGGCGCGAGCAGCGAGCGGAAGATCACGAACAGCAGCACGATGATGAAGATCAGCGAGAAGGTTTGAACCTGCGTGCCGGTCTTCTGCGACTGGACCTGATTTGCGGCGTTGTCCGCGACCGGCCCGGCCACCCTGATCTGCATCTCGGGCGCGGCGTGCGCCGCCGCGATCGAGCTCTCCAGCGAGTTGATCAACGTCTTCTGATGCGTGATGTCGGAGAAGTTGATGTTCGTGCGCACCAGGATCTGCACGGCGCGCCCATCGGCTGAGACCGCGAGCACGCGCACCGAGGTGACGTGGGCGATCGCCTGTAGCCGCGCGGCGAGCTTCGTCAGCGTCGCAATGTCGGCGGCGCCGATCGGCCCGCTGCTGCTCGCGGCGACGACCGTCACGTTGCTCGCGTTGTTGAACGAGCCGAGGATCGGTGTCGCGAGAATCGCTGCATGCGAGCTCGGCGTGCTCGCCGGCAGGAACTGGCTGTTGTCGTTGTTGATCTCGCTGCTGAGGCTCGGCATCTTCACCGTCACCACAACGGCGATGATCCAGAGCGCCAGTACGAGCCAACGGAAGCGAACGACGAACCGCGCGAGCCGCCCGTAGAAGCGATCGGTGGTGGTCTGCGATTCGGGGCTCACGCCGAGACCGGGGCGCGGTCGGCGCTCGCAGCGCTGGAAGTCGTGATCGCCATCGCGAGTAAGTGGCTTGAACCGGTGCGCAGTGGCTCTCGTGACGGCGCTGCGCGAGGAGTACGAATGCTAGCGGCGCGAGCGGATCAGCCGAGCGCGAAGCGGGTCGATGACAGCCGGCATTCGCTTGCTTGAGCATGCAAGTAGTCTTCGCCTGGTCCCGACACTACTCGGAGAACGACACGGTTTACGAGGCGAGCCCTGAGCGTGAACGCAACGCCGACCCTGAGCGTAAAGGCGTTGCAGTTATCGTCGACGGCGAATCGGTCCGCGGATTCGCCGACGGCGGCCTGTTCGAGATGGCAGCCTAGACCTCGACGACGACCGGCAGGACCATCGGGCGCCGTCGCAGCCTGTCGTAGACGAGCGCCGCGAGGTGGTCGTGGAGGTTACCCTCGAGCACGTCGAGCTCGCGGATCCCCTCCCCCACCGCGCGCTCGAGCGAATCCTCGACCGCCTGCTTGATCTCATCCATCAGCTGGCCGGCTTCGTCCATGAACGGGACACCACGGAAGATCACCTCGGGATCGGCTACCGAGCCGCCGCTCTGCTCCGAGATCGTCGCGACGACGATGAAGATGCCGTCGGCCGAAAGCATCCGGCGATCGCGCAGCGCCGCATCGGCGATGTCGCCGATGTCGACCCCGTCGACGAAGATCATTCCGGCGCGCTCGGGCGAGCCGAAGCGGGCGCCCCGCTCGTTGATCTCGAGCGGCAGGCCGTTCTCGCCCTGGAAGATCGCGTCGGCGTCGATCCCGACGGCTTCGCCGAGCTGGCGGTGGAGCTTGAGGCGCTTGAAATCACCGTGGCAGGGCATCAGGAAGCGCGGCTTGACGAGGTTCAGCATCAGCTTCAGTTCCTCGGCGTAGCCATGGCCCGACGCGTGGATCTGGGCGTCGCGCGTCGTGATCACGTCGCAGCCGACCTGGTAGAGGCGGTCGACGGTCTCGTTCACGGCGCGCTCGTTGCCGGGGATCGGCGTCGCCGAGAAGACGACCGTGTCGCCCTCGTGTAGCTGGACCTGGGGATGGTCGCGGTAGGCCATCCGGCGCAGCGCCGAGAGCGGCTCACCCTGCGAGCCGGTCGAGATGATCACCAGCTGGTCGTCGCGGAAGTCGTCGATCTCGCGCGGTTGGATCATCAGGCCCGGCGGCAGCTCGATGTGGCCGAGGTTGCTGCCGATGCCGACGTTCTTGCGCATCGAGCGCCCGACAAGCGCGACCTTGCGGTCGAGCGCCGCGGCAGCGTCAACGACCTGCTGCACACGGTGGATATTCGAGGCGAAGCTCGTGACGATTATCCGCCCGGGGGCGCGTGAAAAGACCTCTTCGAGGTGGCGCCCGACGACTGTCTCCGAGGGCGAGAAGCCGTCGCGGTCGGCGTTCGTCGAGTCGCCCATCAGCAGCAGCACACCCTCGGCGCCGAGCTGGGCCAGCCGCGCGACGTCTGCGGGCTCGCCGTCGACCGGGGTCTGGTCGAACTTGTAGTCGCCGGTCAGCAGGATCGTGCCGAGATCGCCGGTCAGCGCGACAGCGCACGAGTCCGGAATCGAATGCGTCATATGGATCAACTCGAGGTTGAACGGCCCGAGCGCGACGTCGACGCCGGGATCGATGTCGATCAGCTCGACCTCGCGCAGCTTGTGCTCGTCGAGCTTCGAGCGGGCCATCGCCATCGTCAGCGCGCCGCCGTAGACGGGCGGCAGCCGCGTCGGCGCGAGCGCCCGCAGCACCCAGGGCAGCGCTCCCAGGTGATCCTCGTGCCCGTGCGTGACGACGATTGCCTCGATGTCCGCGGCGCGCTCACGCAGGTAGGTGAAGTCGGGCAGGACGAGGTCGATCCCGACCATCTCCGGCGTCGGGAAGCGCAGGCCGACGTCGACGACGACGATCCGGCCGTCCTGCTCCACCACCGTCATGTTCTTGCCGATCTCGCCCAGACCCCCGAGGGGCAGGACGCGCAGGGTGCTCACGCCGCCAGCTGCCCCAGAAGGTCGTGGCGGACGAGCATCGCGCGGACCGCTTCGCGTTCGCTGTCGCTCGCTTCGATCAGCGGCAGCCGCAGGCCGCCGACGCGCTGGCCGAGGAGCTCGAGCGCAGCCTTCGTGCAGGTCGGGTTCGCGGTGATGAAGAGGGTTTCGTAGACGTCGCGCAGCGACGCGTCGATCTCGGCGCGGTTCTCGGGCTCGTCGACCATCCGGCGCATCTGCGGGCCGACGATGTGGCTCGCGACTAGGATGCCACCCGGCTCGCCCATGTCGAGGGTCCGCGCGAACGTGACGTCGTCGCCGGCATAGATGCGCAGCCCGTCGACTGGCGCGAGGTTGTTGGCGTTGGCCTGCTTGACGTAGTCGATCCGCTCGATCTGGGCAAGCTCGGCAAGCAGGTCGTTCGGCATGTCGGTGCCGGTGCGCTGGGGAATGTTGTAGAGGATCACCGGCACGTCTGAGGCCAGTGCGACCTCCTCGAAGTGGCGCACGATTCCGCGCCGGCTGGGGCGGTTGTAATACGGCGTGACCGAGAGGATCGCGTCGACGCCGAGCTCGCAGGCCCGTTCGGTGAGGTGCACGGCGTGGCGTGTGTCGTTCGACCCGGCGCCGGCGATGATGCTGACCCCGGACGGTCGCTCGCGAACCGCAAGCTCGACAAGCCCGAGGTGTTCCTCGTCGCTCAGCGTCGCGGCCTCGCCGGTCGTGCCGCAGACGACGAAGCCGTCCGAGCCGTTCGCGGCGAGGTAGCTCATCAGCGAGACGAACGCGTCCTCGTCGACCCGCAGCTGCTCGTCGAACGGCGTGACGATCGCCGTGATGACGCTCCCTAGCTCCTCCATACGCTCAGTATCTCAGGCGGGGCGTACCGACGCAGGTCGTGGCTGGGGGATTCTGCCCGAGAGGCGCAGACCTGCCGATCAAGCGCCGGCTCGACGCGGCGCGCGCTCGTGCAGCAGGTCTGTGAAGCGTCGCGGGACGCGCGGCTGCCCCAGCCGTTCGCGCTCCCACAGCGTGATCACGACGAGCTCGCCGGCGCGCCGGTCGTGGCGGCAGACGAACACGAGATCGCGATCGACGAGGTCAGCGACGTACACGGCGCCCCGCGCCGGTTTGCCGCTGTCGGGCGGTCTGTCGCTGACGCGTCCCGCTGCCCAGGCGCGCGCCACGCGCGACGAGATCTCGGTCCGCGCGTCGAGATCCCCGGTGCGCGACGCCACCCGCTGGCGAAACCGCTCGACTGCATGGTCGGTCACCGCCACGGTGACGCCCTCGGGCGACTGCGCTTCGCTCACTCCGGGAAGAGCAGCTGCTCGAGGCCGATCACGGGCGACCGGTCCAACGCTCCAACCTTGCGAATCGCCAGCAGCAGCCCCGGCATGAACGACTCGCGATCGATCGAGTCGTGGCGGATCGTCAGCGTCTGGCCGAGGTCGCCGAGGATCACCTCTTGGTGGGCAACCAGCCCCGGCAGGCGGATCGAGTGGATCGGCGGCGCCGGGTGCCCGCTCGCCTGTGCCATCAGCGTCGCGGTCAGCGCCGCGGTCCCACTGGGAGCGTCGAGCTTACGATCGTGGTGAAGCTCGATGATCTCGGCGGATTGCATGAATTTCGCCGCCTGCGCGGCGAACCTCATCATCAAGACGGCGCCGATCGCGAAGTTGGGAGCGGCGAACACGTTCGCGCCGCTGAGGTTCTCGAGCTCGGCGAGGTCGAAGCCTGTCGTGCCGATGACGACGTGAACACCGGCCGCGACGGCGGCACGCGCGTTCGCGAGCGCAGTATCGGGCTGTGTGAAGTCGACGAGGACGTCGCAGTCGCCGAGGATCGCCGCGAGCTCCGTGCCGAGCCCGGGATCGGCACGACCAGTCAGTTCGAGATCATCCGCGGCAGCGATCGCTGAGCACGCGGTGCCCCCCATTCGGCCCGCCGCTCCGGCAACCCCGACGCGGATCATCAGGCCGCCGACAACTTGACGCCGATTGGTTCGATCGCGCGGCGGAACGCTCCCTCGTCAGGCCCGATCGCCGCAGCGCACAGGCGCGCCGGATCGAACAGCTCGGTCGCAAGCGCGCGCAGCTGACCGGCGTCGACTGCGTCGATCCGTTCGATCACCTCGTCGAGCTCGAGGATCGGCATCCCGGCGAGAATGCTCGCACCGAGGCGCTCCATCCGCGCGGTCGTCGATTCCATCGCCAGCACAACACGCCCCTTGACGTTGTCCTTCGCGCGCGTCAGCTCCTCCTCGCCGATCAGCTCTGAGCGCAGGCGTGCAAGCTCGTCATCGATCACGCGCACCACCTCCCCCAGGTTCTCGCCGCGCGTCCCGACATAGAGCCCGACCTGTCCCGTCTGCGCGTAGAGGCTCTGGAAGGTGAAGATCGAGTAGGCAAGCCCGCGCTGCTCGCGCACCGCTTGAAAGAGTCGCGACGAAGACGTCCCGCCCGTCAGGCTGTCAAGCACGCGCAGCGCGAACCGCCGCTCGTCATCGCGCGCAAGGCCAACGCCACCAAGGCAGACGTGATACTGCTCCGTCTCCTTGCGGCGGAACACGGTTCGCGCACCGGGCGTGGCCGGTGCTGGCGGCGCAGCGACGTGGCGTCCATCACCGGCGCGGCGCATCGCCTGCTCGGCCCAGCGCACCAGTACATCGTGGTCGACGCTGCCGGCGGCCGCGATCACGACGTTCTGCGGGAAGTAGCGCTGGTGATGGAACTCGAGCAGCTCCTCACGCGTCGATTTGGCGACTACCTCGGAATGCCCGAGGATCGCCCGACCCAACGCGTGGTCGGGGAACGTCGCCTCGCCGAGGACGTCGAAGACGAGGTCCTGCGGGTCGTCCTCGTACATCGCGATCTCTTCGAGCACGACTGCGCGCTCCTCCGCAAGGCCGCTGATCGCCGGCTCGGTGACCATGTCGGCGATCACGTCAAACGCCCGCTCGAGATGCATGTCGAGTACGCGCGCGTAAACGGAGGTTGTCTCCTTGCCGGTTCCGGCGTTCAGCTCAGCGCCCATCGAATCGAAGATCTGATCGATCTCCTCCGAGGCGTACTTGGCGCTGCCGCGGAACAACATGTGCTCGAGCAGGTGCGACAGGCCCGCCTGCTCATCGGTCTCGGTCACCGACCCGGTCCCGACCCAGAAGCCCAAAGCGACCGACCGCACGGCCGGCACGACCTCCGTGGCGACGCGCACGCCTCCCGGCAACTCCGTGATCACATGGTCAGGCATCTATCGACGTCCTTGCCAGAGGGTCGGTTGTGGGGAGCGCCGGGCGCTCCCCACAGGCCGACGACTCAGTGCTCGCGATGGCGCGGCCGGCCGGAGCCGCGCGGGCCGCCATTGCGGCCGCCTGCGCCGGCGCCTTCGCGCGGACGGCGCGGGCCACGGTCGCCGCCGTTGCTCGCTCCGCTGAGCGCGACCAGCTCCTCGACCGACTTGCCGGCGATGTCCGGGTCGTCGGCTCGGCGCACGCCGATGCGACCGCGCTCGCGGTCGACCTCGACGACGCGCACCGCGATCTCGTCGCCCTTGTTGAGCTCCTCCTCAACTGTCTCGACGCGCTTGCCGGGCGCGACGTTCGAGATGTGGAGCAGTCCGTCGGTGCCCTTGGAGAGCTCGATGAAGGCGCCGAAGGCTGTCGTCTTGACCACCTTGCCGAGGTATTCGTCGCCGACCTCGACCTCCTTCATCATTGTCCGGATGCGCTCGACGAGCGCGTCGGCGAGCTCGCCGTTGGCGGAGTAGATCAGCACCTGACCGTCGTCGTTGACGTCGATCTGGGACTCGTACTCCTCGCACAGACCACGAATCGTCTCGCCGCCCTTGCCGATCAACAGGCCGATCTGGCTCGGGTCGATCTGGACCTTCTCGATCCGCGGGGCGTACTGGCTGAGTGCCTGGCGCGGGCCGTCGATGACCGCGGCCATCTTGGCGAGAATGAACTTCCTTGCCTCGTGGGCCTGCGTCAGTGCGTCGCGCAGGATGTCGAACGTGACGCCCGAGATCTTGATGTCCATCTGCAGGGCAGTGATCCCGTTCTCGGTGCCGGCGACCTTGAAGTCCATGTCGCCGAGGTGATCCTCCACGCCGGCGATGTCGGTCAGGACGATGTAGTCATCGCCCTCCTTGATCAGGCCCATCGCGATCCCCGCGACCGGCCGGATCAGCGGCACGCCCGCGTCCATCAGCGACAGCGAGGAGCCGCAAACCGATGCCATCGAGGACGAGCCGTTGGACTCGAAGATGTCCGAGACGACACGGACGGTGTAGGGGAACTCCTCGATCGACGGGATCATCGGCACCAGCGCGCGCTCAGCGAGCGCGCCGTGACCGATGTCGCGGCGCTTGGGACCGCCGAGGCGGCCGGCCTCCCCGACCGAGAACGGCGGGAAGTTGTAGTGGTGCCAGTAGTACTTCTTCGTCTCGAGACCGAGCGTGTCGAGACGCATCTCCTCCTTCAGCGTGCCGAGCGCAACGACGCTCAGCGCCTGCGTCTGGCCGCGCGTGAAGAGCGCCGAGCCGTGGGTCCTTGGCGTTACGCCGACCTCGATCGTGATCTCGCGGATCTCGTTCTCGGCGCGCCCGTCCGGGCGCTTCTTGTGGACAGCGATCCGCTCGCGGATGATCGACTTCTCGAGCGCGTCGAAGGCGAGCTGCGCTGCGGCGCGCTTCTCCGCGTAGTCCTCCGCTTCGGCGTCGCCGGCGTACTGCTCGAGGATCGCTGCCTCGACCTCCTTGGTCGCGCTCTGGCGCTCGAGCTTGTCCTCGACCTGGGTCGCGGCGTCGAGCGCGGAACCGTGGGATCCGCGAATCGCGTCGAGCAACGAGGTGTCGGCCTTCGGCACGACGACCTCGAGCTTCGGCTTGCCGCACTTCTCTGCCAGCTCGAGCTGCAGCGCGCAGAGCTTCTTGATCTCGCTGTGGGCGATGTCGAGCGCGTCGAGGATCTCCGCTTCGGGGATCTCGCGCGCGCCGGCCTCGACCATCAGGATCGCGTCGGCTGTGCCGGCGACGATCAGGTCAAGGTCGCTCAGTCCGAGCAGGTCCTCCTCGCGCGGGTTGACGACGAAGTTGCCGTCGATCTTGCCGATCCGCACCGCGCCGACAGGCTGTGGCAGCGGGATGTCGGAGATCATCAGCGCGGCGGAGGCGCCGTTCATCGCGAGGATGTCGTACGGGTGCACGTGATCGATCGAAAGTGGGATCGCGACGAGCTGGGTCTCATAGCGCCAGCCCTTCGGGAACAGCGGGCGGATCGGTCGGTCGATCATCCGCGCTGTCAGCGTGCCCTTCTCGCCTGAGCGTCCTTCGCGCTTGAAGAACGAGCCGGGGATCTTGCCCGCGGCGTACATGCGCTCTTCGACGTCGACGGTCAGGGGGAGGAAGTCTGCGTCGCGCAGGCCTCCGGCGGTGGCGGTCGCGAGGACCATCGTGTCGCCTTGGCGGACGACCACTGCGCCGCCGGCCTGCTTTGCGATCCGCCCGGTCTCGAACGAGATCTCGCTGCCGGCAATCTCCACCGACAGGCGGGTCATTCCATTACTACTCATGTGTTACCTCTCTGGCCGCCCTTGTGGCGGCGCGGCTTGTTCTTGGCCGCCCTTTTGGCGGCGCTGCTTGTTCTTGTCTCTTGTAGGGACCAGCTAATCGTAGCCGTGTCCACTGTTAGGCAGCAAACCGCGACAGCGATCGGCCGCCCCACGGGCGTCGCTGCCGCGTCGCTCGCGCGCCGCGCCCGCCGCCGCGGCCCGCTCGCTCAGGCGCCCGTGGCCGCCGCGGCGAGCTCGTGCAGCACCGGCAGCGAGGCCGGCGTGAAGCTCGGCAGCGTGCTGCCGGCGAGCTCGGTCCTTGCATAGAGCGCGCGCACAGTCGCCAGCATCCGCTCGCGCTGGATCGCGTGCAGCGCACCAACGACCGCAACGAGGTGGATGTCTTCGCGGCCGACCAGCCCGCAGCGCTCGACCAGGGAGCGCAGCTCGCCGACTGCCTGCTCGGCCTCGAGCCGACTGGCGTCGATCGCCAGCGTCACGTCGCTCGAGTCACCGAACTCGGCGGCGAAGGCGGTCAGCAGACCGTCGTCGCTCAGCAACTCCTCGGCGTCGACCAGCGCGACGAATCGCCGCGAGCCGGCCAGCGGGTCGGGCAGCGCGGCCAGCTCGCGCGCGCGGCGGTCGGCGTCGCTGAGCCGCGCGCGATAGTCGAGGCAGTACGGGTCTGTCGCGAGCGCCTGCAGCATCACCCGGGCCTCGGCCTGCGGGTCGTCGAGCCCACCGGCCCGCTCGGCCTGCGTGACGATTGCGCCGGCCTGCCCGCGAGCACCGGCGCCACGATCGGTCAGCGAGACGAACGGACTCTCGACCGCGGCGAGCGCGAGGCGCGCCTTCTGCTCGATCCCCGCCCAGACCGCGACCGCCTGCTCGGTGCTCAGGCTCTCTAGTGGCAGATGGCGCAGGCACCAAAGCTGGAACGCGAGATCCTTGCGCCGCTCGCGCAGCGCCCCGGCCCCGGTAGCTCCGCCCGTCAGGTTCGCGCCGTGCAGCCGGTACAGCGCGAGCGCCGCGTCGTCGTAGTCGAGCTCCGCGACGCGTGCCACGCTCGTCGCAAGCCACCAGTCGGGGTAGGGAATCTCATCCGGGATCGGGGCGAACTCCGTCGCCAGGCTCGCGCGAACGGCGATCGATGACGCGGTGACGAAGTTCTCGGCGAGCAGCCGTGCGAAGGCCTCGCCGCGCGGTGGACGCCAGCCCGACCAGGCCCAGGCGAAGAGCGACTGGTGCAGCAGCTGATCGTCGGCGCCGACGACAGCCATGTCGCTGAAGACGAGCCCGACCGACGGGCGCGCTCGCAAGAGCTCGACGTTGCGGCGCGTCTTCGAGGGCAGCCAGACGTCGTCGGCATCGAGGATCGCGAGGATCTCGCCGCGGGCTTCTGCGATCGCCCGGTTGACCGCCGCTGTCAGTCCGGCGTTTGCCTGTCGCACGAGTGAGATCCGCCGGCCGTCGTGCTGTCGGGCGAGGTCCTTGACGACCGACGCGGTGGCGTCCGTCGAGCCGTCGTCGATCACGACGATCTCGAGCAGCTCCGGCGGATAGTCCTGAGCCAACGCGCTCTCGATCGCCCGGCCGACGTAGCGCTCGTAGTTGTAGGCGGCGACAAGCGCGCTGACCGTCGGCAGCTCAGCCATTGCTGAGCTCGCGCACCGGCACGCGCCGCGCCGGTGCTGGCCGTCGCATCCGCCTGACCCGCTCGCCGAAGGTGCGACGGGCAGCAAGTAATGCCTGTGCGACGACCTGGTCCATGTTGAGGTACTGGTAGCGCGCGAGCCGGCCGACGAAGACGACACCGCGCTCGGCGGCGGCGAGCGCGCGGTAGCGCTCGTAGAGCTCCCGGTTCTCGGGCCGCGGGACCGGGTAGTAGGGGTCGCCTTCGGCGGACGGGTACTCGTAGGCGAGTGTCGAGTGCGCGCCGCCCTCACCGGTCAGGTGACGGAATTCGCTGACGCGCGTGTAGTCGACCCCGGGGCCGGGGTGGTTGACCTGGCCGACCGGCAGCAGCAGCTCGCCCCCGGCGGTGGCGTGCGTCTCGAAGCGGAAGTTGAGGCTGCGGTACGGCAGCGTTCCGAGGCGGTGGGAGAAGTAGGCGTCGATCGGTCCGGTCCAGACGAGCACGCGGGCACGCCGCGCGTGCTCACCGAGCGCTTCGTATGAGACCCCGGTCAGCACCTCGATCAACGGGTGCTCGAGGATCCGCTCGAACATCGCCGTGTAGCCGTCGCGCGGCATCCGCTGGAACGAGTCGGTGAAGTAACGGTCGTCGTCGTTGGTTCGTACCGGCAGCCGGGCGCAGACCGAGGCGTCGAGCTCGGACGGATCGAGTCCCCACTGCTTGCGCGTGTAGTCGTGGAACAGCCGCGTATAGAGATCGCTGCCGACCTTCGCGATCACCACGTCGCGCGAGTTGCGCGGCGCCGGGCACGGCTCGGCGACCTCGTCGAGGAACCGCTGCACCTCCTCGTCGGTGCTCAGCGACAGGCCGTAGAGACGGTTGATCGTCGTCCGGTTGATCGGCATCGGGACGAGCTTGTCGTCGACGGCGGCGAGGACGCGATGCTCGTAGGGACGCCACTCGGTGAAGCGCGAGAGGTAGCCGCTGACCCGTGCCGCGTTGGTGTGGAAGATGTGGGGCCCGTACATCTGGACGAGCACGCCCTCGGCGTCACGACGGTCAAAGGCGTTCCCGGCGATGTGCTCGCGGCGCTCGACGACACGCACCCGCAACCCGCGGCTGGCAGCCTGCTCGGCCATCACCGCACCGGCGAAGCCGGCGCCGACGACGCAGACATCGACACGGCTCGAGCCCGCCCGCGAGGCAGCATCGACAGCCTTCAGCGTCATCGACCGATTGATCGGCGCGCACGAAGGCGACTTGAGACGCGGCGAGGACCTCCAGCTGGCGCTAGTCGATCGCGCCGAGACCGCGGAGAACCGGGTCGAGCACCTCCCGGACAGCGGGCGGCCCGTAGGGAGCGGGCGGCTCCTGCGCGCAGATCGCCAGGGTTGCAGCCCACTCGCTGAGCGCAGCCGCACGCGACAGGTTGGTGCGAGCGAAGGCCTGGCCGGCGCGTCCGATCGCGGCTGCCTCCTCGGGATGCGCGTGCGACCAGCGGACGCGCTCGACGAGATCTCCAAGGTCGCGGCGCACGGGGATGAAGTGCTCCCAGGCGATCAGCCGCGGCCAGAAGAACTCCTCCCAGGGGCGCTCCTGGACCAGCAGCGGTCGCCCGCTGTGGAGCAGGAGCTTCAACCTCGCGCTGTACCCGCGGCCCTCGATGTCAAGCAGCAGGCCCCAACGGCGAACCTGGTCGGGGACGCTCAGGTAGTTGCCCGCCGCGGTCGCCAGGCGCGGGCCGTCGGCGGCCGGGACCCAGGTGACGTCGCCAACGTCAAGCAGCTGCGGATGCTCCACGCCGAGCGCGTGCAGCTGCCAGCGGATCGGGTTCGTATCGCAGTTCCCGATCCAGCCGAGCCGCGCGTCAGCCGCCGCCAGCGCGCCGGCGGCGGCGGCGTCCTCGCAGGCCTGCGCGTAGTCGTCGATCCCGACCTGGGGCCAGCCGTCGAACAGGAAGTCCGGCACCGGCAGGTCGCGAAAGCCCGCCGCGCGGGAGAACGCGAGCGAGCTCCAGCTGGGGTCGCCCGGATTGATCGGCTGGTCCCCGGTGTGGACCATCAGCGGCGCGAACGACGCCAGCTCGTGCGTCTGCTCGGCCGCCTCCAGGAGCTTCAGTACTGACTCGTTGCGGGTCTCGTATCCACGGAGGTTGAGCGCGCCCAGCTCATCGCCGCGCTTCCACAGCAGCAGCTTCTCGTGAAACGCCTCGGTCGGCTCTGCGGTATGGGTCAGCACCGCGGCAGCGTGCCACGGCGGTCGGCCGGAATCGCAGCGGCGCGACAGTGCCTACGGTGCTCGCTGCACCGCGCGGCGGCCCGGCTCAGACCGCGTCGAGGCCTTCGAAGATCAGCTCGACGCCTGGTATCTCGCCTGGATTTGGCGCGAGGTGGCTCCACTTGACGACGCCATCGGGGCCGACGATCACGACCGCGCGGTTCGTCATCCCGCCGGGCTCGAAGTAGGCCCCAAACGCACGCGCCGTGGCGCCTTTCGGCTCGAAGTCCGACAGCTGCTCGACGCTCGATCCGAGGCTCTCCTTGAACGCCGCCTGCGAGAAGCGCGGGTCGGTCGAGATCGCGTAGAGCGTCGCCCCGCGCTGCGCAAACTCATCGAGTGCGCCTTCGTAGGCGTTCAGCTGGTTGGTGCAGCCGCCGCTGAACGCGTAGGGGTAGAAGACGAGGACGCTCGTCTTGCCGAGCAGATCGGCGTTCGTGAACGGTTCGCCGTCAGCCGTCCGGAGCGTGAACTCGGGGAGCTCGGCCCCAGCCTCGATGATGCTCACTACTTGCGCAGGCCGAGCGAGGCGATCAGCGCGCGGTAGCCCTCGAGGTCGGTGCGCTGGAGGTAGTCGAGGAACCGGCGGCGGCGCCCGACAAGCATCAGCAGGCCGCGGCGCGAGTGGTGGTCGTGGCTGTGGGTGCGCAGATGGTCGGTCAAGCCGTTGATCCGCTCGGTCAGCTGGGCGATCTGGACCTTCGTGTTGCCGGTGTCGGTCGCGCTCGCGCCGAATTCACTGGTCAGCTCGCGCTTGCGTTCAGATGTAAGCGTCATCGGCCGCCAAAGCTAGCAGACGCGCAAATCGCCCGGGCGCGCGCGACGTCGTCGTGCATCGCCTCGACCAGTGCCTGCGCGCTCTCGAAGCGCCGCTCGCCGCGCAGCTTCTCGAGGAAGTGCAGGCGCAGCTCGCTGCCGTACAGATCTCCCTGGAAATCGATCAAAAACGCCTCGATCAACTCGCCGCGACCGGTGTCGAATGTCGGGCGCACACCAACATTGACCGCCGCCGGCTTGCCGTTGGCAAAGCAGGCGTAAACGCCGTGGCCGGGCCCCACGAGCGCTTCGTCGGGGACGAGATTTGCTGTCGGGAAGCCGAGCTCGCGTCCGCGCTGGTCACCCCGCACGACTATCCCGCGCAGCTCGAATGGTGCCCCGAGCAGCTTCGCCGCGCGCGCCACCTCGCCGGCCGCGATCAGCGAGCGGATGTGGCTCGAGGAGATGACCTCGCCGTCGAGCTCGCGCAGCGCGACGACCCGTGTCTCGAAGCGCGGGTCGGCGGCGAGCAGCGCCGCATCACCCTTCGCCGCGCGGCCGAAGCGGAAGTTCTCACCGACCGAGACCGAGTCCGCCGCGAGGCGCTCGACGAGCACCTCCTGGACGAACTGCTCGGCGCTGCGCGCCGCGAAGTCTGCGTCGAAGTGGATCATGATCAGCTCGCTGACACCGAGCGAGGCGATGATGTCGGCCTTGATCGCGAGCGGTGTGAGCAGGCGCGGGGTGTGCGCCGGCGCGACCACCGCGACCGGGTGGTGCTCGAAGGTCAGCACCGCGTCGGCGCCGGCGATCACATCGCGGTGCCCGAGATGGACGCCGTCGAACGTGCCGACCGCGACGCGGCCGACGCCGGCGCCCGCGGGCAGATCGCTGAGCGCCGTGATCCTCACAGCCTCAGCCTCAGGACAGCTTCGCCGTCGCGGGCTTCAGCGACAGCGATCGGCGTGCCGTCGGGATCGGTCAACAGGGCCACAGGAGCGTCCATTCTGAGCGAGATCGGTCGGCCGTGTCTGACCGCCCGCGCTTCCGGCTCGTCGAGCACGATCACCGGGAGAAAGCGCTCGCAGGCCGCACGGATCTCGAGCAGGCTCGCCGGACCCTGCGTCGGCCAGGCGCCGTCGGCAGCGAACGGGCCGATCGCGGTCCGGCGCAGCTCGACGCAATAGGCATCGCCGAGGTCGGCGATCAGCGAGCGGATGTAGGTGCCCGCTGAGCAGGAGATCCGCAGCGCCACGCGATCGCCCTCGCGCCACAGGCGATCCCAACCGTATATCTCAACCTCACGCTCAGGCAGCTCGACGCTTTCGCCGCGCCGCGCGCGAACGTAGGCCCGCTCACCAGCGATCTTTACCGCCGAATATGCCGGCGGGCGCTGGCGCGTTGGCCCCAGCGGGAGCGTGATCGGCTCGCGCGGTGCCCGCCCGGTCTCGGTGATCTCGCCTTCGGTGTCACCGGTGCTCGAGGTGGCGCCGAGGCGAGCGATCACCTCGTAGGTCTTCGGCAGCTCCATGAAGAAGCGCTGGAGGCGCGTCGCACGGCCGACGAGCAGGATCAGCAGACCGGTCGCGAATGGATCGAGCGTGCCGGCGTGGCCGACCTTGCGCGTGCCGAGCGCGCGGCGGGCCCGCGCCACGACATCATGGGATGTGATTCCCGGTGGCTTGTCGGCGAGCAGGATCCCGGTGCGATCCGGGGGCTGTGTCACTACTCCGCGCGCGCGGCCGGCGAGCGCCGAGCCGACCGGGACAGAACGCTCACACCTGGGCGCGGATCGCGTCGATCAGCTCGGGTGTTGGCAGGTCGCTCGTGAAGCCGGCGGCGCGCCGGTGACCGCCGCCGCCGTGCATTCGCGCGATCGCCGAGACGTCGACATCGTTGTCGGTGGCGCGCATCGAGACCTTCTGCGCCGTCCCGCCGTCGGCGCTGCGCAGCTCGCGGATCAGCATCGCGACCTTCACACCGGACAGCGCGCGGAGGTGATCGATGATCCCCTCGCTGTGGCTGTCCTCGGCGCCGGACTCGGCGAAGTCGGTGGCGAGCAGCGAGGCGACCGCGAGGCGACCGTCGGAATAGAGCTTCAAAGAGGTCAGCGCGCGGCACAGCAGTTCGAGCTTTGCCGCCGGGATCTCCTCGTAGATCCGCCGGTACATCGCGCCGACATCGACGCCTGCAGCGATCAGCTCGCCCGCCATCTCGTGCGCCCGGACCGTCGTGTTCTCGTAGGAGAAGCGCCCGGTGTCCGTGACAAGCCCGACGTACAGCGCCTCGGCAACCTCGGTCGTGAGCTCGACGCCGGCGCCGTGGAGGAGATCCCAGACGATCTCGGCGGTGCAGGATGCGTCCTCAACGACGTAGTTGAGCGAGCCGAACAGCGTGTTGTCGTGATGGTGGTCGATGTTGATCAGCGTCGACGCCGCGTGCAGCGTCGCCAACGGATTGCGGTCGAGGTTGCCGCAATCAAGGAACATCACGGTGCGCCGGTCGAGGTCAGCGGGCGCCGCGGTGACGAGGCCGTCGAGCGAGAGGAAGCGGTACTCCTGCGGCAGCGGGAAGTCGGCGGGCGCGATCACCATCACCGAGTCCTTACCGAGCGCGGTAAGGAGCGCCTGCATCGCGATCAGCGAGCCGAGGGCGTCACCGTCGGGGTGTTCGTGGGTGACGAGCAGAAACTGCTCGTCGTCGCGGATCGTCGCCAGCACCTCCCGGCGCGCGTCGAGCATCACCCCCGCCTCGGTCATCGCGTGCCCTCCTCGGCGCGCAACAGATCCTCGACGCGCATCGCGCGGTCGGTCGTGTCGTCGTAGAGGAACTCGAGCGTCGGCGTCCGGCGAAGCGCGAGCTCGGTCGCGAGTCGCCCCTGGAGGTAGCCGTGTGCGTGACGCAGCCCGGCCAGCGAGTCCTCGCGCGCCTGGGCGTCACCGAGCACGCTGACGTAGACGCGGGCCGAACGCAGATCGGGGTTAGTGGTCACATCCGTCACGGTTACGAATCCCACACGTGGATCCTTCAACTCCTCCGCTATCGCGTCGGCGAGCACCTGACGGACCGCCTCATCGACCCGGCGCATCCGTTCGCTCGCCATCCTAATCGCCTTTGCCCATCACGGTCTAGTGCGGATTTTCCGGAAATTTCTCCGCGCGGGCACCGCCGCGGCGCCGCGCGCCCTGTCTCAGGCCAGCGCGCGCTCGACCTTGCGCGTCTCGAACACCTCGAGCACGTCGCCGTCCTTGATGTCCTGGAAGTTGTTCAGCACGATGCCGCATTCGAATCCGCTCGAGACCTCGCGGACGTCCTCGCTGAAGCGCCGCAGGCTCGCGACCGTCGTCTCCTGAACAACGGTGCCGTCGCGAACGACGCGGACCCGCGCTCCGCGCGTGACCTTGCCCTCGGTGACGAACGAGCCCGCGATCGTGCCGATCCGCGATGCGCGGAAGGTCTGGCGGATCTCGACCTGGCCAACCGTCTCCTCGACCTCTTCAGGCTCGAGCATTCCCTGCATCGCCGCACGCAGCTCGTCGATCGCGCGATAGATCACCGAGTAGCTGCGGATCTCGACTCCTTCGCGCTCGGCGAGCGCGCGGGCGTCGCCGACAGGGCGCACGTTGAAGGCGAGGATCACGGCGTCGGAGGCCGCCGCGAGCATCACGTCGGACTCGTTGATGCCGCCGACGCCACGGTGGATGATGTTGACCGAGACCTCGCTCTGGGGCAGCTTTGCGATCTCGTCCTCGACAGCTTCGACCGAGCCCGAGACGTCACCCTTGAGCACGAGGTTGAGCTCCTTGACAGCCCCCTCCTGGGCAAGGCGGAAGACGTCCTCGAGCGAGACCTTGCGCCCGGAGCGCCGCGCCAGCGCCTCGGTCTTGAGACGGTTGGCGCGCTCGCCTGCGAGCTGGCGGGCGCGACGCTCGTTCTCGACTGCGCGGGCGAATTCTCCGGCCTCGGGCACTCCGTCAAAGCCGAGCACCTCGACCGGCTCGCCCGGCCCGGCAGTGGCTACGCGCGTGCCGATGAAGTCATGCATCGCCCGGACGCGGCCGAACGTCGCCCCGGCGACAAGCGCATCGCCGACTCGCAGCGTGCCGCGCTGGACGAGCAGGGTGACGACGGCGCCGCGACCGGGGTCCAGGCGCGACTCGATCACGACGCCCGACGCTTCGGTGTTCGAGTTGGCCCGCAGCTCCTCGAGCTCGGCGACGACCTGGATCGTGTCGAGCAGCGAGTCGAGGCCCTCCTTGGTCTTCGCCGACACATCGACGAACTCGACCTCCCCGCCCCACTCGGCCGGCTGCAGGCCGCGCTGGGTCATCTCGGTCCTGACGCGCTCGGGCTGGGCGCCTTCCTTATCGATCTTGTTGACGGCAACGATGATCGGGACCCCAGCGGCGCGCGCATGGTCGATCGCCTCGTCGGTCTGCGGCTTGACCCCGTCATCGGCCGCGACGACGATCACCGCGATGTCGGTGACCTTGGCGCCGCGCGCGCGCATCGCCGTGAAGGCCTCGTGCCCCGGGGTGTCGAGGAAGGTGATCGCGCGTCCGGCGTGGCGGACTTGGTAGGCGCCGATGTGCTGGGTGATACCGCCGGCCTCGCCGGCCGCGACCTCCGTCTCGCGGATCGCGTCCAGCAGCGATGTCTTGCCGTGATCGACGTGACCCATGATCGTGACGACCGGGGGGCGCTCGACCAGCTCCTCGTCGTTGTCCTCGAAGGCCGGCTCATCGATGTCGTCGGCGGCGTGGACGATCTCGACCTGCTTCTTGAAGTCCTCGGCCAGGATCTGGATCGCATCGTCTGACAGCGTCTGCGTCAGTGTCGCCATCTGACCGAGCGCCATCAGGTTGCGGATGATCTCCGGCACCGCGACGCCGAAGTACTCGGCGACGTCCTTGACCGTCGAGCCCGAGTTGATGCGGATCAGGTCGGTCGCCTCGAGCGCTCTGGTATCGATCGGCGAGACGGTGTCGTCATATGTCCCGCGCCGGCGCCGGCCGCGTCGCGGCGGCCGTCGTGGCGGCTGCATCGCCGGGCCGCCCGGAGTCCGGCGCGAGGCCTGCGAATCGATCACGACTCGCCGGCGTCCGCCGGGAGCGGTGCCACCGGGCCGCGCCTCACCCTGGCGCGAGTCGCGCGTCGGGCGGCTTCTCGGACCATCGGCGTCGCCCGCCGGAGCAGCCTCCGTGCCTGGCGCCGGCTCGCTTGCAGGTGCAGCGGCCGGCGCGGCCGCCACCGCGTTGCCGTTGCGAGGCGCCTCCGCGGCCGCTGCCGCGGCAGGCGCCTTTGTCGGTGGCGCGATCGTCGCCGCGCCGCCGCGCTGCTCGGCGCCGAGCGCGGCGAGCGCGTCGCCCTCCTCGACTGCCGAAGCCGCGGCCTTCGCCTCGACGCCGGCGGCCTGGAGCTTGGCGAGCAGGTCGCGGGCGGGAATTCCCTGCTCCTTGGCTATCTCGTGTACGCGCTTCTTTGCCATTCAGGTATGTCGATTCTACGGTTAAGGGTCGGATTCTTGTGCGGATCACCACGCAACGCGTGGTGCGGGCCTCGGCGCCTAGGAGACTGCGGGGACTGCGTCGCCGTCGGTCGCCTCGAGCGCCTGGTGCGCCTCGAGACCGCAGTAGCGTGATCCAGGAAGCGATGCGTTCGGGCAACGGCGGCCGTTGGACATGATCGCCGCGCAGCGGCCCTGCGTTTCTTCCTGCTCGTAGCCGTGCTCGGCCTCCTCGGCGGCGAACTCGCTCTCCGACTTGATGTCGACGCGCCAACCGGTCAGGCGGGCGGCGAGGCGGGCATTCTGTCCCTCGCGGCCGATCGCCAGCGACAGCTGGTCGTCGGGCACGATCACCGTCGCCTGCTTGGCGGCGTCGTCGACGAGGACCTCGCGCACGCGCGCCGGCGAGAGCGCCTTGGCGACGAAGCGGGCGGGCTCGTCGTTGTAGGGAATGATGTCGATCTTCTCGCCGCGCAGCTCCGAGACGACCATCCGCACGCGGGATCCGCGCGGACCGACGCAGGCGCCGACAGGGTCGACGCCGTCGGCATGGGAGATGACAGCGATCTTCGAGCGATATCCGGGCTCGCGGGCGACGTTGGCGATCTCGACGAGGCCATCGGCGATCTCAGGGACCTCGAGCTCGAAGAGCTTCTTGATCAGCTCGGAGTCGCGGCGCGAGACGATGATGCTCGGGCCCTTGGCCTGCGGCGACACCTCCTTGATGACGGCCTTGATCCGCTGCGAGTGGTCGTAGCGCTCACCGTCGACCTGCTCGGACTTCGGCAGCAGCGCCTCGACGCGCTCGCGCAACTGGACCAGCGTGTAGCGCGAGTCCGACTGCTGGACGATGCCGGTGATCAGCTCGCCGACGCGGTCGCGGTACTCCTCGAACATCATGTCGCGCTCGGCCTCGCGGATCCGCTGGAGGATCACCTGCTTGGCGGTCTGGGCGGCGATCCGCCCGAAATCGTCGGGCGTGACGTCGCGCTCTTCGATCTGGTCGCGGTACTGCGCGAACTTGGCGGGGTCGATCTCCGGCTCCTCGGGCTCGCGCATCTCGCCCGTCTCGGGGTCGATCGTCGTACCCTCGTCGATCGTCTCAACGATCAGGTGCGCCTCGAGCTGCTCGGGAATGATCAGCTCGATCACGCGGAAGTCGGCTGTCTCGCGGTCGATCTCAACACGCGCGTACTTCGCGGCTCCAGGCTGCTTCTTGTAAGCGGACAGCAGGGCGTCCTCGAGCGCCACCATCAGGCGCTCGGAGTCGATGCCCTTCTCGTGGGCAAGTGCATGCATTGCATCAAGGATCTCTCGTGACATTTCCTCTACTCCTCCACCAGGTGGGAGCGTTCGATCGCCGAGTACGGGATCGCGACGACGCCTTCGGGAACAGCGAGCGTAACCTCATCCTTCGAGGCCCCCACCAGCTCGCCCGTCAAGTTGCGCTGCGTGAAGTTCTCGCAGCCCGGGGCGATCCGCACGCGGGCGCGCCGGCCAACAAAGCGGCGGAAGTGCTCGGGCTTTGCAAGCGGGCGGCGCGGGCCGGGTGAGCTGACCTCGATCGTGTAGGTCTCGCGCAGATCGTCGAGCGCCCGTGAGACGTGCTCGCAGTGGGCGACGCTGACGCCTTCGGGGTGGTCGATGAAGACGCGTAGCGTGCTGCCGCTGAGCTCCGCGAGCAGCACTTCGACGTCGGGCTCGACGGCCGCGACGCGGGTCTCGATATCGGTCTGTAGCTGATTCATGGCGAAAAAAAAGCGGGCGAGCGCCCACTTCCGAAAAGGGACCGCCGACCACCTTGGACCGGCGCGAAAGCTGTCAAGCCAGTCTAGCACCGGCCCGCAGGACGCCTGAGGCGTTGGCTGCCGGCTGACGCGCGGGAGCGTGCTCGCTCGCGGCCGCCTGGCTGGCTCGGGCCTGGCCTGCGGAGCGCCGTCTCGAAGCGCCGCGCGCCCGCTGGCATTTTGGCTTTGCGGCGTCGTTTTGGCGGCTCCCGCGTGGCGTAATCTACGGGCGGCAAATGCGCCTCAGAGGACGGACAGCGGTGGCGCTCTCGCTGCTCGCGGCCGCGGCTTGGGGCAGCGCTGCAGCGGCGAGCACGCCCAGCACGGTCTGGCTGTGCCGCCCCGGAGTGACCGCCGATCCGTGCACCGCGAGCCTGGCGAGCACCGCGGTCAGCGCCAGCGGCAAGCGGACCGTGAGCTCGCCGTCGGCGGCGGCGTCGACGCAGTTCGACTGCTTCTACGCCTACCCGACCGTCTCGACGGAGACCTCGACGAATGCCGACCTCAAGCTGCAGAGCGCTGAGACGGACGTCGCGATCGCCCAGGCCTCGCGCTTCTCGCAGGTCTGCCAGGTATACGCACCGATCTACCGCCAGGTGACGCTCGCCGGCCTGCTCGCCGGCGCGGCGTTCCGGGCCGGCCCGACCGCTACCGCCTACGCGAGCATCGCGTCCGGCTTCGAGGACTTCATCGAGCACTACAGCCACGGGCGGCCGATCGTTCTGATCGGCCACTCCCAGGGCGCCGCGATGCTGATCCTGCTGATACGCCGACTGATCGACGACGTGCCGGCGCTGCGCAGCCGCCTCGTCCTCGCGATCGTCCTCGGCGGCAATGTGACAGTGCCACGGGGGAAGCTTGTCGGCGGGAGCTTCGAGCACATTCCGGCCTGCAGCCGAAGCGGCGAAACCGGCTGTGTGCTCGCCTATTCGAGTTTCCCCTCGACGCCGCCGGCAGGCTCGTTCTTCGCGCGTCCCGGTCAGGGCGTGTCGCTGCAGTCAGAACAGACGGCGAAGGCCGGGCTCGAAGTCGTCTGCGTCAACCCCGCGGCGATCGGCGGCGGCAGCGCGACGCTCGACCCCTACTTTCCGTCGCTCGGCGCCGCCGCGACGGCGTGGGTCTCCTACCCCGGGCTCTATACGGCCCGCTGCGAGCAGTCGGGCGGGGCGTCGTGGCTGAACGTCACGAAGGCGACAGGAAGCTCGGACCACCGACCGCTCGTCAGCGAGACCGACGGCCCGCTGTGGGGCTACCACCCGGTCGACGTCAACCTCGCGCTCGGCAACCTCGTGAGCGACGTCGCGGCAGCCGAGTCGAGCTGGCGCGCAGCGCAGGCTGGCGGCTAGGCGCACGGCCTCAGTCCGGTACGAAGGCGACCCGGCGTGGCGCTGGCGGGCCGCACCCGATCAGCGCGTCAGCCAGGCCCGGACAGCTGCTCGATCGCGTCGAGCAGCGCGGCGGCGATGCTCTGCTTCGGCGCCTTGGCGATTACGTGCTCGCCCTTGGCGCTGATCAGGGTCAGTGCGTTGTCCTCGGAATCGAAGCCGATCGTCGCGTCGGAGATGTCGTTGTAGGCGATCAGGTCGACCTGCTTGCGCCCGAGCTTCTGTCGCGCCCGCGCGATGCCGTCAGGGCCATGCTCGGCGGCGAACCCGACGAGGGTCTGACCTGGCCGGCGCGCCGCCGCGACTGCGGCGAGGATGTCGGGGGTCGCTTCGAGCTCGAGGGTGATCTGCTCCTGGTCGGCGCGCGAGAGCTTGCCGTTCAGCTCGCGGGCGGGGCGGAAGTCCGCGACCGCCGCGCACATCACGACGATGTCGGTGCTCGCGGCCTCGGCGGCTGCCGCCCCCGCGAGCTCGTCGGCCGTGGTGACCTCGACGTAGCGAACCCGCGGGTTCCGTGCGAGCGCCACGTTGGCGGCGATGACAGTGACCTCGGCGCCGCGCGCCGCGGCGGCGTCGGCGATCGCGAAGCCCATTCGGCCCGACGAGCGGTTGCCGATGAAGCGGACGGCGTCGATCGCCTCGCGCGTGCCGCCCGCCGTGACGAGGACCCGGCGCCCGCGCCAGCTGGAGTCGGTTGCGAGCTTCGCTTCGCAGGCGGCGAGCAGCTCGCCGGGCTCGGCCAGGCGCCCGACACCGCTCTCACCGGGAGTCGCGAGCCGTCCGGCGCCGGGATCGATGATCGTCACGCCGCGCTCGCGAAGCAGCGCCAGGTTCGCCTGCGTCGCCGGGTGCTCGTACATCCGGTTGTTCATCGCGGGGGCGAGGAGGATCGGGCAGGTCGCAGCGAGGGCGGCGCTGGCGAGCAGGTTGTCGGCATGGCCGCCGGCGAGCTTGGCGATCGTGTTCGCCGAGGCCGGCGCGATCAGATAGAGGTCGGCCGCGGCGACGAGCGCGAGATGGGTTGCCGGGTCGTGCTCTGGCAGCGGGTCCCCCGGGAAGGAGCCACGCAGCGGGTCGCGCTCGAACTCGCTGGTCAGGACGGCGGCGCCGGTCAGCGCGGCAAACGAGGCGGCGCCGACAAAGCGCTTCGATGTCGGCGTCTGGATGACGCGAACGGCGTGGCCGCGCTCGGTCGCCAGGCGCACGAACTCGAGCGCCTTGTAGGCGGCGATCCCACCGCTCACGCCGAGCAGCAGCCGTGGCACTGGGCCGCGCCTAGCGGTAGTGGTACTTCAGCTTGCCGGCGGCGACTTCCTCGAGCGCGATCGTGAGGTAGTTCTTGGAGCCGGACTCGACCATCGGCGGCGGGAACTCATCAAAGCTGCCCTCGCCGAGGTTCTGGTAGTAGGAGTTGATCTGGCGCGCGCGCTTGGCGGCGACGATCACGCTGGCGTAATTGGAGTCGACGTGCTCGAGCAGGTCGTCTATGCGGGGAGAGATCACAACAAGCAGTCTAGCGTGCCGACTGGTCGAGGTAGATCGCCTCGAGCGCGTCGACCGCTTCGACGACGCGATCGTTGACAACGACGTGCGGGAACTCCTCGCGAGCGGCGAGCTCGGTTTTGGCAACCGCAAGGCGCGTCGCGATCGTCTGGGGGTCATCGCTGGCGCGCGACTCGAGCCGTTGGCGCAGGACATCGAGCGAGGGCGGCGCGATGAAAACGAGCGTCGCGCCGGGGATCGCTTCGCGAATCTGGCGCGCGCCCTGGACCTCGATTTCGAGCACGGCGGGTCGCCCGCTGCGCGTGCGGCGCTCGAGCTCGCCACGCAGCGTCCCGTAGCGGTGCCCGGCGTAGCTTGCGTGCTCGACGAACTCTCCTGCAGCGCGACGCCGATCGAACTCGGCGTCCGAGAGGAAGTAGTAGGCGACGCCGTCCTCCTCGCCCTCGCGCGGCGCGCGGGTCGTCGCCGAGATCGTCAGCTCGAGCTCTGGTCGGCGCTCACGGAGCGCAGTGATCAGCGTTCCCTTGCCGACCCCAGACGGGCCCGTGATGACGAATATGTTCGCCTGCGCCCGAGGGGGTGGCACCGTCGAGACGGTAGCGAGCGCCGCGGTCAGCGGCGGTTGAGCAGACCGACGAGCTCGCTGCGCTGGCGGTCGGAGAGGCCGCCGATCGTCTTGCTCGGCGAGATGCGGCAGGTGTGCAGAATCTTGTTGACCTTGACGCGGCCGTACTTGGGCACGGCGAGCAGCATGTCGGAGACCTTCGCCGTCTCGACGTAGGCCGGCGGTGCCGCGAGCAGCTGCTGGATCGACATCCGCGCCGACTTCAGGTCGCGCTTGAGCTGGGCTCGCTGCGAGCGGATCTCGTTCGCGCGGGCAAGCGCATCGAGTCGCTGGTTGATTGAGCGCTCCGGGGTGGCAGTTGTCTTGCGGAGCGTCTCTTGACCAGGCGGCATGGGCGGCGAGTGTATCGCCTCTCCAGCGCCATTCAAGACAGAAATCGCGAATTCACCTCGACCCCAGCTTGAGGTTCGCCGCCGCACGCCGACGCCCCTCAGATTTGGGCAGTTTGCAGGTGTTTCTGACTCAATTGTTGCGTGTCAAGCCGCATTTTCCGCAAATTTGGTGGCTAGCTCGGCGGCAATTCTGCCGCCGGCCGCAGGGTCGCGGAAGCTCTCTGTGCCGACCGCGACGAGCCGAGCGCCGGCTTCGAGCAGTGCCGCGGCGTCGCTTCCACTCGTGACACCACCCATACCGACGACCGGAATCGATACCCGCTGCGCCACGCTCCAGACCTGGGCGAGCGCCACCGCGCGGATCGCCGGCCCCGACATGCCGCCGGTACGCCCACCGAGCCACGGCCGTCCCGGCTGCCCCGGCGTCAGCGCCATCGCTCGCAGGGTGTTGATCAGCGAGACCGCGTCAGCGCCGCCCTCCTCGGCTGCGGCCGCGCAGAGCGCGACGTCGGCTGCGTTGGGCGTCAGCTTGACGATCAGCGGCTTGCGTGTCAGCGGGCGCAGGACCGCGAGCAACGACAGCACGCCCTCGGGGTCGGCGCCGATATCGAGCCCGGTGGCGACGTTCGGGCAGGAGACGTTGAGCTCGATCGCCGCGACCTCATCGCGCTCGGCGACGCGCTCGACGAGTTCGGCGAATTCGCCCTCGGTCGAGCCCATCACGTTCGTGATCAGTGGCACGCCAAGGCCGGCGTAGACCGGCAGGTGCTGCTCGAGGTAGCCGTCGATTCCCGGGTTCGGCAGCCCGATCGAGTTGAGCATCCCGCCGGCGCTCTCCCACAGCCGCGGTGGCGCGTTGCCGGCGCGGGGCGCCAGCGTGACGGTCTTCGAGACGTAGGCGGCGAACGGGAAGCGCGCGATCAGTTGCTCGCCAAAGACTTCGAGGGCGGCGAGCACGTCGAAGCAGCCGGACGCATTGATCACCGGATGCTCGAGCTCGATCCGGCAGAACTCGGTCACACGAGCACCGCCGCGTCGAACACCGGCCCGTCGACACAGACCCGTTGGTAGCCGTCGATTGTTTCGACGACGCAGCCGAAGCAGGCGCCGAACCCGCAGGCCATCGGAGCCTCCAAGGCGAGCTGGGCGGCGAGCTCGCGGGAGCGTGCCAGCGCACCGACTGCCTCGAGCATGGCCGGCGGTCCGCAGCTGAGGATCTCCACCGTCTCGTCGTGCTCCAGCCGGTCGAGCAGCAGATCGGTCACCGGGCCGGGGTGTCCTTGCGAGCCGTCGTCGGTCGCGATCGTGGGATTTGCGAAGAGCGCTGCTGCCCGCGCGTGATCTGCGTCGCGGAAGCCGAGCAGCGCCGCGCCGCCATGGCGCTCCTGGTAGAACGCGAGCGGCGGAATCCCCACCCCGCCACCGACGAGGATCGTCGAGCGATCCTCCGTCGGGCGCCTGAAGCCGTGGCCCAGCGGGCCGACGACGTGGACCGCTTTACCGGCCTGCAGTGCGCAGAGCCGATGCGTCCCCGGACCGACGTCCTCGAGCAGAAAACCGACGCGACCGTCACGAGCCGACAGGGCCGATATCGCGCGCGGCAGGAACGGTCGGTCGGACGCGCCCCCACCCCACTCCTCGACTGCCGCCAGCATGTAGAACTGCCCCGGCTCGGGCAGCGCCGAATCCTCGATCTCGAACACGACGTAGGGCCCGATCATGCGCCTCTCGGCGACAGCCGCGATGCGGCGGCCGAAGGGCGCCGTCATCGCTCGCGATGCAGCTCTTGCAGCGAGATCACCTCGGGCTCGCCGGCGCGGGCGGCACGGATCGCGCGGATCGCGGCCTGGCCACCCGACAGCGTTGTGATCGCGGGGATGCCGCGCGTGTGGGCTGCACGGCGGATCTCCCAGCCGTCACTGCGGGCTCCGGAGCCTGTCGGCGTGTTGATCACGAGGTCGACATCGCCGCGGGCGATCCAGTCGACGACGTGAGGCGAGCCCTCACCAACCTTGTTGAGCGTCGTAACGGGAATCCCCATCCGCTCGATCACCTGCGCGGTGCCGCGGGTCGCGACGATCGTGAAGTCGAGGTCGTGCAGCTGGGCCGCGAGGCCGGCGCCGGCGGGCTTGTCGAAGTCGGTCACCGTGATGAACGCGGTGCCGCCGCTGGGCAGCGACGAGCCGGCGGCGGCCTGGGCTTTTGCGAATGCAGTCGGAAAGTCGGTCGCGATCCCCATCACCTCGCCGGTCGAGCGCATCTCCGGGCCGAGTAGCGAGTCGGCGCCGAGGAAGCGATTGAAAGGTAGGACAGCCTCCTTGACGCAGACGTGCGTCGTCGGCATCGGGTCGGGCGGGAGGCCCAGCTGAGCGATCGTCTCGCCGAGCATCACGCGGCAGGCGAGCTTGGCGAGCGGGAAGCCGATCGCCTTGGAGACGAACGGGACGGTGCGCGAGGCGCGCGGGTTCGCCTCGATCACGAACAGCTCGTCGCCGGCGGCGACGGCGAACTGGATGTTGATCAGACCGACGACGCCGAGCTCGAGGGCGATCGCGGCTGTCTGGCTGCGGATCAGCTCGAGCATCGGACCCCCGAGCGAGTGCGGCGGCAGGACGCAGGCCGAATCGCCGGAGTGGATCCCCGCCTCTTCGACGTGCTGCATGATCCCGGCGACCCAGACCTCGGTGCCGTCGCAGAGCGCGTCGACATCGACCTCGATCGCGTTCTCGAGGAAGCGGTCGAGATAGATCTCGCGGCCGTCGGCGCCGGCGGCCGAGCGCTCGAGGTAGTCGGCGAGTTGCTCGCGCGAGTAGACGATCTCCATCGCGCGCCCGCCGAGCACGTAGCTCGGGCGGACAAGCAGCGGGAAGCCGATCCGTTCGCCTTCGCCCAGCGCGTCCTCGAGCGAGCGCGCCGTGCCGTAGGGCGCCGCCTGGCAGCCGACAGCATCGAGCAGCGCGCCGAAGCGACCGCGGTCCTCCGCGGCGTCGATCGAGTCGACGCTCGTCCCCAGGAGGCGCACCCCGGCGCGCGCGAGCCCGGCGGCGAGGCGCAGAGGTGTCTGGCCACCAAACTGAACGATCACCCCTTCGGGCTGCTCGAGCTCGATGACTCCGAGCACGTCCTCGAGCGTCAGCGGCTCGAAATAGAGGCGATTCGAGGTGTCGTAGTCGGTCGAAACCGTCTCCGGGTTGCAGTTCAGCATGACCGCTTCGCGGCCGGCTTCACGGACGGCCTGGGCGGCGTGGACGCAGCAGTAGTCGAACTCGATCCCCTGGCCGATCCGATTCGGGCCGGAGCCGAGGATGACGACGCTTGCGCCGATGCGCTCGGGAACCTCGTGCGTCGGCTTTCCGTCCTGCCCCGGGCGCTCCCAGCCCGAGTAGAAATATGGGGTGCTCGCGGCGAACTCGGCGGCGCAGGTGTCGACGGCTTTGAACGTGCGCACGCCCGCGAACGACGCGCCGGGATCGGCGACGATCGCTGCGAATTCTCTGAGGAACCACGGGTCGATCGACGTCCGCTCGTGGAGCTGCTCGACAGTCGCGCCGCGGCGCAGCGCTTCGAGGATCTCGTCGTAGCGACTCGCTCCCGGCCGTTCGGCGCGCGCAAGCAGCTCCTCGAGCGGGCAGTCGACGTCCGGCATGACGTCGAGCTCGCGCGAGCGCATCGCCTTGAGAAACGCCTGGGCGAAGGTGCGGCCGATCGCCATCGCCTCGCCGACCGACTTCATGTGCGTCGTCAGCACCGGCTCGGCGCCGAGGAACTTCTCGAAGGCGAAGCGTGGCCACTTGACGACGACGTAGTCGATCGTCGGCTCGAAGCTAGCCGGCGTGGCACGCGTGATGTCGTTGGGGATCTCCTCGAGCGTGTAGCCGACAGCCAGGCGCGCGGCGATCTTGGCGATCGGGAAGCCCGTCGCCTTCGACGCCAGCGCCGAGGAGCGCGACACGCGCGGGTTCATCTCGATCACGACGATCTCCTGCGTGCGCGGGTGAACCGCGAACTGCACGTTCGAGCCGCCGGTCTCGACGCCGATCGCGCGGATCACCGTCAGCGCCTGGTCGCGGAGCTTCTGGTAGGTCGCATCGCTGAGGCTCTGTTGCGGCGCCACGGTGACCGAGTCGCCGGTATGGACGCCCATCGGGTCGACGTTCTCGATCGAGCAGACGATCAGCGCGTTGTCGGCACGGTCGCGCATCACCTCGAGCTCGAACTCGCCCCAGCCGAGGACCGACTCCTCGATCAGCACCTGGCCGATCGGCGAGGCGGCGATCCCGCCGGCGACGATCAGCTCGTACTCCTGCTCGCTGCGAGCGATCCCGCCGCCCTGGCCGCCGAGCGTGAAGGCGGGTCGCACGATCGCTGGTAAGCCGATCTGCGACAGCGCCGCGACCCCCTCCGCGGCGCTGGCGGCGATGACACTGCGCGGTACGCGCAAGCCCGCGTCGATCATCGTCGCCCGGAACAGCTCGCGGTCCTCGGCGCGGCGGATCGCCTCGGCGCTTGCGCCGATCAGCTCGACCCCGAAGCGCTCGAGCGTGCCGTCGGCGGCGAGGCTGCTGGCGAGGTTGAGCGCCGTCTGACCCCCGAGCGTCGCAAGCAGCGCGTCCGGTCGCTCGCGCTCGATGACCTTCGTCACCGGCCCCGGCAGCAGCGGCTCGATGTAGGTCGCGGTGGCGAAATCGGGGTCGGTCATGATCGTCGCCGGGTTCGAGTTGACGAGGATCACCTCGTAGCCCTCGTCGGCGAGCACGCGGCAGGCCTGCGCGCCGGAATAGTCGAATTCGGCGGCCTGGCCGATCACGATCGGCCCCGATCCGAGGATCAGGATCCGCGAGATGTCATCGCGACGCGGCATCAGATCCTTGCCTTGGCGGTCGCGAGCTCGGCGATGAAGCGGTCGAAGAGGTGCAGCGCGTCGTGCGGCCCCGGGCCTGCCTCGGGGTGGTACTGGACGGTGCTGGCGCCGGCATCGGGCAGGCGCAGGCCCTCGACTGTCCGGTCGTAGAGGTTGATGTGGGTCAGCTCGGCGACACCGAAGTCGGTCTCCCAGCGGACCGGCTCATCGGTGTCGAGGGTGCGCTCTCCCCCGGGCCCGAGGACTGCGAAGCCGTGGTTCTGGCTCGTGATCTCGATCCTGCCGGTCTCGAGGTCCTTGACCGGGTGGTTCGCGCCGCGGTGGCCGAAGGGCAGCTTGTAGGTGTCGAGGCCGACGGCGCGGCAGAGCAGCTGGTGGCCAAGGCAGATTCCAAAGACCGGCAGCCGGCCGACAAGGCCGCGCAGCTCCTCGACGATGTAGGAGAGCGCCGCCGGGTCGCCGGGCCCGTTGGCGATGAAAACGCCGTCGGGCTGCTCGTCGAGAATCTCGGACGCGCTGACCGAGCATGGGTACACGCGCAGCCGCGCGCCGCGCGCGCGGAGGTTCGCAATGATCGAACCCTTGATCCCCGTGTCGATGACCGCGATCGTCGGCCCCGCGGCGGTCAGGATCGTCGGTTCGAGGGTGAACGGCTCGCTCGGGGAGACCTCGCGCGCGAGGTCGCGTCCAGCCATCGAAGGCTCCGCGAGGACTGCCTCACGCGCCTGCGATTCGCTCGTCCGGTCGGGGAAAATGCCGCCACGCATCGCGCCCTTGTCGCGGATATGGCGGACCAGCGCTCGCGTGTCGAGATCGGTGATCGCCGCAACGCCGTTCTCGGCCAGGAAATCGAGCCAGCCGATCTCGGCGCCGGCGGCATCGCGATTGTTCCGCGCGGCACGCATGATCGCCCCCGCAGCCTGGAGCTCGGGCGACTCCATCGCCGCTTCGCTGACGCCGTAATTGCCGATGTGCGGGTAGGTGAAAGTCAGCAGCTGGCGCGCGTAGCTCGGGTCCGTCATCGACTCCTGGTAGCCCGACATCGCCGTGTTGAAGACGACCTCGCCAACCGCGACAACCGCAGCACCACACGACAGCCCGTCAAATCGCGAGCCGTCCTCCAAATAAACAAAGCTCATGCGGCGCTCAGGGCAAAAGCTCGCTCGCGGTAGGCGACCTGGCCGCCGGCGACTGTCAGCAGCACGCGACCGCTGAGCTCGCGCCCGGCGAAGACGCAGTTCACGGAGCGCGACTCGTAGCCTGACTCGCCGACCCGCCAGGTCGCGTCGAGGTCGATCAGGCAGAGGTTTGCCTCCGCCCCGACCGCGATCTGCGGGGTGTCGAGCTCGAACAGCGCAGCGCCGGCGGTGAGCCGCTCGATCAGCGTCGCGAGTCTCAGCGTGCCGGGTAGGACGAGGTCCGTGTAGAGCGCGGCGAAGGCTGTCTCGAGGCCGGTGGTGCCCATCGGCGCCTCTTCGAATGGGACAGCTTTCTCGTCGCGCGCGTGCGGCGCGTGGTCGGTCGCGATGCACTCGATCGTGCCGTCGCGGAGCGCCGCGATCAGGGCCTGGCGATCGTCCTCGGTGCGCAGCGGCGGATTCATCTTGAAGCTCGTGTCGAGCGAGCGGACGGCGCTGTCGGTCAGCAGCAGGTGGTGCGGGCTTGCCTCGCCGGAGACGCGGGTGCCGGCGGCTCGGGCTGCCGCGAGGGCCTCGACCGAGCTGCGCGATGAGAGGTGCTGGAAGTGGGTTCGAGCCGACTCGTGGGCGGTGATCAGGCAGTCGCGGGCGATCATCGTCGACTCGGAGATCGCGGGGATCCCGCCGAGGCCGAGCTCTGCCGAGACCTCGCCCTCGTGCATCACGCCGCCGCCCGAGAGCGTCGGGTCTTCCTCGTGCAGGGCGATCACGCCACCGCAGAGACGCTGGTACTGGAGTGCTCGGCGCAGGACGCCGGCCGAGACGACCGGCTTGCCGTCGTCGGTGAAGCCGATCGCGCCGGCCTCGCGCAGCCCCGACATCTCCGTCAGCTGCTCGCCTCGGAGCCCGACGGTGACGGCCGCCATGAAGCCGACACCGATCCGTGCCTCGGCCTCGGCGCGCGCGATGAGGCCCTTGAGGAGCGTCGGGTTGTCGATCACCGGGGCGGTGTTCGCCATCGCGATGACGGCGCAGTAACCGCCGGCGGCGGCGGCGCGCGTGCCGGTCTCGAGGTCCTCCTTGTGCTCCTGGCCGGGACTGCGCAGGTGGACGTGCGGGTCGACGAATGCGGGGAACAGGTGCTTGCCGGCGGCTTCGATCGTCTCTGCCCCGGGCGGCGCTTCGAGCGTCTCGGGCGGCGCGAGCTCGGCGATCCTGCCGTCGCGGATCAGCATGTCCTGGGGCGCGTCGAGGTTCGTGGCCGGGTCGAACAGGTGCGCCGCGCGGACGAGGAGCTCGGCGGGCGCGCCGGCGATGGCGAATAGGCGCCTCATGCCAGCTGCGGCTCGCGAACGGGCTCGAGCTTGTGGGAGCCGGAGAGCACCTCGACAAGGACCGCCATCCGCACGACGATCCCGGCGCGGACCTGCTCGACGATCAGCGACTGCGGCGCATCGATGACATCGCCGGAGAGCTCGACGCCGCGATTGACGGGGCCCGGGTGCATCAGGAGCTGGCGCGCCTTCAGGCGGCGCGAGTTGATCTGGTAGTTGGCTGCGTACTCGCCGAGTGAGGGCAGGAACGCCTCGCTCATCCGCTCGTGCTGGAGGCGCAGCGCGTAGATCACGTCAGCCTCGCCGATCCCCTCGAGCGTGTGACGGACGTCGCAGCCGAGCGCCGAGAGCTCGTTCGGCACGAGCGTCGGCGGCCCGGCGAAGGTGACGTCGGCGCCGAGCTTGGTGAAGGCCTGCGCACAAGAGCGCGCGACGCGCGAGTGCAGGACATCGCCGACGATCCAGATCGAGCGACCGTCGAGCTCGCCGAGGCGACTGCGCAGGACGTAGAGGTCGAGCAGCGCCTGGGTCGGGTGCTGGTGCTTGCCGTCGCCGGCGTTGACGACGCCGGCCGGCGTCCAGCCGGCGATCAGTGCGGGCGCGCCGGCGTGCGGGTGGCGGATCACGATCGCGTCGGGGCCGTAGGCCGACAGCGTTTGGACGGTGTCGCGCAGCGACTCGCCCTTCTCGACGCTCGAGCCGCTGGAGACGACGTTGAGGACATCGGCTGAGAGGCGCTTGGCCGAAAGCTCGAAGCTGCTGCGGGTGCGTGTCGAGGCCTCGTAGAAGAGGTTGATCACGAGGCGGCCGCGGAAGCTCGGGACCTTCTTGATCGGGCGGTCTGCGACCTCGGCGAAGAACGCCGCCGAGCCGAGGATCCGCTCGATGTCCTCGCGCTCGAGGTCCTCGATCGATAGCAGGTGCCTCACGCGAGCACCTTCGGCTGAGAGATCGTTACCTCGTCGAGCCCGTCGAGCTCCGTGACGCGGACGTTGACGCGCTCGGCGCGCGCCGTCGGCAGGTTCTTGCCGACGTAGTCGGGGCGGATCGGCAGCTCGCGGTGGCCGCGATCGATCAGCACGGCGAGCTGGACGCGCGCCGGGCGCCCGTAGTCGAGCAGCGCGTCGATCGCAGCGCGAACGGTGCGGCCGGTGAACAGGACGTCGTCGACGATCACGACGGTGCTGCCGTCGATCGCGAAGTCAAGCTGCGTCGCGCCGAGCACCGGGGCTTCGGGGCGCAGGCCGAGATCGTCGCGGTAGAAGGCGATGTCGAGTGAGCCGAGCGGCGTGTCGGCGTCGGCGAGGAGCTCGGCGAGCGGCGCATGCAAGCGGTTGGCGAGGTGGACGCCGCGGCGGTGGATGCCGACGATCGCGACGCCACCGGGGGCCTGCGCGTTGCGCTCGGCGATCTCGTGCGCGATACGCGTGAGCGCCCGCGCGATCTCGTCCTCTTCGAGGACAACCGTTTCCGGTACGTCGACAGTCATTTCCGCCCTTCCTGGCCTCACGGGACCCGGTTAAAGGAACTGACGTGAATGTAGCACCGCGGTCCGATGCCGCGAACTTGTTTTAGCCGCTGGTTGCGGGAGCCGCCGATTCGCCGAAGCGGATCAGCGTCGGCGTGCCGCGCTCCGGGAACGGGATCTCGATCGTGTCGAAGTCACGCGGCAGCTCGGTGTCGGCGAAAATCGCGCGTGCCTCCTCGCGCAGCTCGCGGCCGCTGTAGCGGGCCGAGATGTGGGTCAGCGCGAGCAACTTCACGTCGGCGTCCTGCGCAACACCGGCGGCCTGGGCGGCTGTCGAATGGCCGGTCTGTGCGGCGCGATCGCGCTCGTCGTCACCGAAGGTCGCCTCATGGATCAGGAGGTCGGCGCGGTGGGCGGCGATCGCGAGCGTCTCGCACGGTGAGGTGTCGCCCGAGATCACGAGCTTGCGGCCCTCGCGCGGCTCGCCGATCACCTGCTCGGGCGTCACGCCGTTGACCGTCTCACCGCGCTGGAGGCGCCCGAAGTCGGGCCCGAACTCGACGCCGAGCCTCGTTGCCAGCGCGTCGTCAAAGCGCCCGGGGCGCTCGTCCTCGACGAACACGTAGCCGTAGGCGAGCGTGCGGTGGCGGACGTTCACCGGCGCGATCTCGAGCGCGCCGCGGCGGACTGTCTCCTCGGGTTGGAGCTCGATCAGCTCGAGCGCGTAGCCGAGGCGCCCGATCACCTTGCGCATCGTCGCAAGCGCTTCGTTGAGTCCACTGGGACCGTAGATCTTCAGCGGCCGCTCGCGGTCGCGCAGGTCGAGCGACTTGAGCAGCCCCGGCAGTCCGAGCCAGTGGTCGAGGTGCAGGTGTGTGATGAAGATGTCGGTCAGCTCGACAAGGCCGCCCGAGCGGATCAGCTGGCGCTGGGTCCCCTCGCCGCAATCGACGAGGATTCGCTCGGCGCCGTAGCGGACCAGCAACGCCGGCAGGCCGCGGCGCGCGCTCGGCACCGATCCGGCGGTGCCGGCGAACAACACGGAAAGCTCCATCGTTCGAGGTTAGGGCAAACGGCGCGCCGACTTTCGCGCGCGGGGGCAGTTGCGGACGCGCACGCAGCGCCGATTGCGGCGACTATGCTGCTCGTTGGGAATGGGCCTCGCGCCGCCCGCTCGCGCCCGTAGCTCAGTGGATAGAGCGCTCGCCTCCGGAGCGAGAGGTCGCAGGTTCAAATCCTGCCGGGCGCGCTCCGATCGGGGCCCGTAAGACGGCGGTTTGCGTCGAGCTGCACTGCTGCGGAGTCGTCTGTACCGCCCAGCGGCGCCAGAAAGCTACGCGTTATTGGTTCCTAGTCGATCTGAGCGATCATGAGGACGTACCCGTCGGGGTCTGTGACGCGCATCTCCTCGCGTGGGCCGGGGCTGCCGTCCTCGATCTCGCCTGCCTCGATCCCAGCACCGACGAGCTGGTCGCGCAGTGCCGCGAGGTCGTGTGAGTAGAGGTAGAACTGGACCCGTTGGCGGTCGGGATCGCTCGGACCGTATGTGCCTTCGAGCATGATCTCCGCCTGCTCGCTTTGGAGCGATGCCCAGGAAAGGCGATCCTGGTACTTGGCCACGTCCTGCACGCTGAACCCGAAGTGAGCGTAGAAGGCGACAGAACGCTCCACGTCGACAACCCTGACGAATGGGACAAGCCGGCTGACGCGCTGCTGGGACTGCTCCATGCGGGCGGGACCCTAGCGCCACACGCCTCCTCGGCGCGCAACGCGCTCACGCGCCGGGGCGTCGTGACCGTGATCCGTTTCGAGGCAATGCAATCGCCGGCTGATACGCCTGCGGCGCCGCGCTACCGGCTTGAGCCGGCGACCAAGATTCGGCGTAGCAGGTACAAATCAAGGACCAGCGGGACGACGAATGCCAGGCCCCACCAACGTCCCGTGGCACAGAGCACAACGACAACGACGGTGATCCAAATGGCCAGCAGCAGCCGGATCACCAGCGATGAGCTCCGGTGTCGCAGATCCCAGTTCATTGCTGCGCACGGTACTCCCAGCCGCCCGTGAGTACAGCCAGCCGATGAAGCAAAAGTATCGAGCATCGTTCACCTCGCTCGACGGCGCTCCGATGCGCGCCAAGGAGCTGCGTCGGTGGTGCGGAGCTGGGTGACTGCTCCCGCAGAAAGCGACAACGCGCGGGAGGCTACCGTTTACCCCGAGGGCTGGTCAGTAGCGATCCTCGCGGTTGTACTCCCGCAGGCGCTCCCACTGCCAGGCGATCACACCGATAGACAGCGCTAGCAGGGCGAATGCCGGGAGCAGTGGAATGCGGCCGGTCACGGCACCCGCGAGCGCGCAAGCTCCGAGGCAGAGACCCACGCGCAGTCCCGAAAAGCTGTAGGCAAGACGCCACATTAGTTGCGGTATCGGTGTTGCCTAGGAGCTGCGTGAGTCTCGGCCGGAAGTGCTCGCCGTCGTCGTTTGGCCCGGCGGCGCCGATCCTGCCCTGGACATGCTGTACGAGCCAGTTCGTACCGGGGCCTGGCCAGATCAGCCCGTGGCCGCCTGAGCTGGCCGCCGGCGCACCTAGCCGATGCCTTTCACCAGGTACCCGGCGATCTTGTTGCCTTTGAAGCACTGGCCTTCGCCCATCGCCTGGGTGCACTTGAAGCCGGGGAAGGCCTCGATCGTCCAGTAGGAGTCGGCGTCGGAGGTGCCGTGCTGCGTTGCCTTCCCGTGCACGAAGTCTTCGATCATCCGCTTCGCCTTCCCGCACTGGATGCCGCCGCCGTTGTAGACGATGAAGTCCTGGCCCGAACGGAAGAAGTTGCCGCAGACGTGCTTCGGGAAGGCCGGGGCGGCGAAAGCGCCCGCAGCGGCCCAGGCGCAGAGCGCAGTGGTTGCGATCAGGGCAAGCGTCAGCGAAAACCGGCGATGCCACGGGTCTCGGCCGCCGCGGCGATTGGCGATCGATCCCTGAAGCCGTTGCACTGCGGCCAGGATAGCTGCCGCCGTGCGCCTGTCACACGTTATGGACGCGTCGCCCGCCCGCGCGATGCGCCCCTTCCTGCAAGACTCCGGCGCGCAAACGCCTAGGAGACCCGCCGATGATCGAGAAGCTGCTGGTTGCGAATCGTGGGGAGATCGCGGTTCGTGCATTTCGTGCGGCGAACGAGCTTGGCGTTCGCAGCGTCGCGATCTATCCGCCGGAGGATCGTGACTCGATCCACCGCCTGAAGGCTGACGAGAGCTACGAGATCGGCCTGCCGGGCCATCCGGTGCGGACCTACCTCGATGCTGAGCTGATCGTCGGGACCGCCTTGCGGGTCGGGGCCGACGCTCTCTACCCCGGTTACGGGTTCCTCGCCGAGAGTCCGGTGCTGGCGCGGCTCTGCGAGGAGGCGGGCATCCGCTTCGTTGGTCCGCCGCCGCGGGTTCTCGCGATCTCGGGTGACAAGACGCGGGCGCGCGAGGTTGCGCAGCGAGCCGGCGTGCCGGTGCTCGCAGCGAGTGGCGCGATCGGGAACGAGCAGGGCGGTGCTGAGGCGGCAGCGGCGATCGGGTTTCCGCTGTTCGTCAAGGCGGCGATGGGCGGTGGCGGGCGCGGAATGCGGCTCGTCGATTCCGGCGAGGAGCTCGACCAGGCGCTCGCCGGCGCGACACGCGAGGCCGAGGCAGCGTTCGGCGACGGCACCGTCTATCTCGAGCGGGCGATGGTTCCGGCTCGTCACATCGAGGTTCAGCTGCTTGGCGACGCGACCGGGGAGATCGTCCATCTGTTCGAGCGTGACTGCTCGTTGCAGCGTCGCCACCAGAAGGTGATCGAGATCACTCCGGCGCCGAACCTCGATCCGCGGATCCGCGACCAGATCTGCCACGCGGCGGTGGCACTTGGTCGCGAGATCGGCTACGTCAACGCGGGAACTGTCGAGTTTCTGCTCGGACCCGACGGAGATTTCGCTTTCATCGAGATCAACCCGCGGATCCAGGTCGAGCACACGGTGACCGAGGAGACGACCGACATCGACCTCGTGCGCGCCCAGATCCTGATCGCGGCCGGAGAGACGCTCAGCGACATCGGGATCGAGCAGTCCTCGATTCGCCAGCGGGGTTTTGCGCTGCAGTGCCGTGTCACGACCGAGGATCCCGGCAAGGGCTTCCGCCCGGCCGCCGGGCGGATCACCGCCTACCGCTCCCCGGGCGGCGCCGGGATCCGCCTCGACGAAGGCTCGGCGTATGTCGGCGCCGAGGTGTCGCCGTTCTTTGACCCGCTGCTGGTCAAGGTGACCGCCCGCGGGCCGACTCTCCAGACCGCCGCCGCGCGCGCCAGCCGCGCGATCGCCGAGCTGCGGGTGCGCGGAGTCGCGACAAACCGCAGCTTCCTGATGGCGCTGCTGCATAACCCTGCGGTCCTTGCCGGCGAGACGAACACGATGTTCGTCGACCAGCACCCTGACCTGATCATGGCCGACCCCGGCGCGGATCGCGCCTCGCGGCTGCTTTCGCTGCTCGCCGACGTCACCGTCAACCGCGAGCGCGAACCGCCGGACGGGCTCCCCGACGCCGTCAGCAAACTCCCTCGCGTGCCGGCGACAGAGCCGCCGGCGGGCTCCCGCCAGCTCCTGCTCGAGCTCGGCCCAGCGCAGTTCGCGGCCCAACTACGCGCCCAGGCGCCGCTCGCACTGACCGACACGACGCTGCGCGACGCGCACCAGTCGCTGTTCGCCACCCGCATGCGGACCTACGACATGCTCGCCGCGGCACCCGCGATCGCGCAGACGATGCCGGGACTGCTCTCGCTCGAGTGCTGGGGCGGCGCGACCTTCGACGTGGCGCTGCGCTTCCTGCACGAGTCTCCCTGGGAGCGGCTCGAGAAACTCCGCGCAGCAGTCCCGAACATCTGCCTGCAGATGCTCCTACGCGGCGCAAATCTGCTCGCCTACAACCGCTTCCCGGAACCGGTCGTGCGCGCGTTCGTCGCCGAGGCGGTCGCCGGCGGGGTCGACATCATCCGCATCTTCGACGCCCTCAACGACATCGACGGCATGCTCGCAGCGATCGAAGCGGCGCGCGAGACGCCCGCCTTGATCGAAGGCACGCTCTGCTACACCGGTGACCTGCTCGACCCGGCCGAGCAGGTCTACACGCTCGACCACTACCTGACGCTTGCGCAGCGACTGATCGATGCCGGTGTCCACGTCCTCGCCGTCAAGGACATGGCTGGCCTGTTGCGCGCCCCCGCCGCGGTCACGCTGATCGAGGCGCTGCGCAGCCGCTTTGACGCACCGGTTCACCTCCACACCCACGACACCGCCGGCGGCTCGCTCGCCACCTACATGGCGGCTGCCGGCGCCGGCGTCGACGCGATCGACGGCGCCGCCGCGCCGCTCGCCGGCGTCACCAGCCAGCCGTCCCTCTCGGCGATCATCGCGGCGTTCGCCGGCACCGAGCGCGCACCCGCGGTTGATCTCGATGCAGCGCTCGCGCTCGAGCCCTACTGGGAGGCGGTTAGGGCGCTCTATGCCCCCTACGAAGCCGGTCTGGCGGCGCCGACGGGCCGCGTCTACCGCCACCAGATCCCCGGTGGCCAGCTCTCGAACCTCCGCCAACAGGCCGCCGCCGTCGGCGTCGGCGGCCGCTTCGAGGAGATCGAGGCCGCCTACGAGCGTGCAAACGCCCTGCTCGGCAACATCATCAAGGTCACGCCAACCAGCAAGGTCGTCGGCGATCTCGCGCTCTACGCCGTCTCCACGGCGATCGACTTCGACGATCTCGAGCGCGACCCGTCGAAGTTCGACCTCCCCGAATCGGTGCTCGATTTCCTGCGCGGCGGCCTCGGCAACCCGCCTGCCGGCCTCCCCCAGCCGTTCACCGAGCGCGCGCTCGCCGGCCGCCCGGCCCTGGCACCGCCAGAGTCCCTTACGCCGGAGCAGCTGCAGGGCCTGCACGCCGCCGGCCCGGATCGTCAGGAACTGCTCGCCGAGATCATGTTCGCCGGGCCGCACAGCGAGTATCGCAGCGCCCAAATCAGGCATGGGAACGTCTCACTGCTACCGACCGCGGCGTTCTTCTACGGCCTGCGCGACGACCGGGACCTCCCAGTCGACCTCGGCCCAGGCGTGCGGGTGATCTTCGAGCTCGAGGCCATCGGCGAGCCCGACGACAACGGCCTGCGCACGGTGATGACACGCGTCAACGGTCAGCTGCGCCCACTCGATGTCCGCGATCGGACGATCGAGGTCTCCGCAAGTCAGGTTGAACGAGTCGACCCCGCGAACCCGGGCCACATCGGCGCACCGGTCGTCGGGGCGGTCACGATCCAGGTCGAGCCGGGCCAGCAGGTGGAATCGGGACAGCCGCTGGCAGTGATCGAAGCGATGAAGATGGAATCGACGATCAGCGCGCCGCTCAGCGGCCGCGTTGATCGCGTCGCCGCGACGAGTGGCTCGCGCGTCGAGCGCGGCGATCTCCTGCTCGTGCTCACGCCCGAGGGCAGCTAGCGCACGACCTTCAGGACGGCGTGCATCCCGAGCTTCCAATGCCCCGGTAGCGAGCACCAGAGGTGGTAGACGCCGGGGCGGAGGTAGACGACGGCGCTGTTCAGCTGGCCGGGGTTCAGCAGCGGCTCGGCTGTGGTGGTGGGCGAGGTGCCGTAGCGCAGGTTCAGGTTGTGCGGGTCCATGCCCCCGTCGATCTGCTGTAGATGGACGGGCCCGGCCTTGACCACGCCCTCCGAGAGCAGGATCCGGTACTCGACCTCAGTGACCTGCAGGTAAGAGCCCGCGTGAACATGATGCGCGGCTGCCTGCTCGGCGCGCACTGCGAGTACCAGCACCGCGCTGAGGGCGACCAGCAGCAGGATCCCGGCGCGTCGCAGCGCCGTGGCACTCACTTGACGACCGTCACCCGCGGGAACGAGGCCGCCTGCGGGATCACGGCTGCCGCCTCCTGGCCGAGCCACTGCTCCAGCAGCGAGCAGTAGACGCTGCGATAGTCGGCGGTCTCGGTCAGGTTGCCGAGCGTGTCGAGCCCGCTGGAGAGGCCCTGCCATTCGCCGATCATCGTGCCGGCAGCGTGCTCGCCGATCACGAAGCCGCAACCGGCGGCGCCGTGGTCGGTGCCCGACGAGGCATTCTCCTGCGGGCGGCGGCCGAACTCCGACCAGACGAGCGTCAGCACACGGTCGGCGAGGCCACGCGCCTCGAGGTCGCGCTGGAAGGCGTAGATCGACTGGATCGCCTCCTGCAGCCCGGGGTTGAAGCTCGGGGCCTGGTTCTCGTGCGTGTCGAAGACCGAGTTAGTCGTGACCGTGACGATGTTGATCGGCAGGCCCGCGGCGAGCATCTCCGCCACCGCCGCCATCCGCGCCGGGAAGGAGTCACTCGCGGTCGGGTAGCCGGCCGGCAGTGCCGGCGTCTTGCCGCCGACGGGCTGGAACTGGAGCAGCTGTTGGCGCAGCGTGTCCGACATCAGGGCCGCCTGGCCGGACTGACGCAGCCCCGCATCACCGGAATGGATCCCGGTCTCGCCGAGCGACGCGAAGGCGCCGTACATCAGATCCTGCGGCGGCCCCCAGACGCCCTCGGCGTAGAACGAGTAGTCGCTCGGCAGGTCGATCGTCGCGACCGGTACCTTCGCGGTCGCGAGCGAGGGCTGCAGCGAGTAGTCGAGACAGAGGCCCTGCAGCGGGTTGTCGGGCACACCGACGACGTCGAGGTAGCGACCGAGCCAACCGGTGTTGAGGTTGGCGTCCATCGCCCCGACCTCGTAGTAGTGGCGGCTCGTGAAGTGCGACTGGTTCATCGGGTCGGTGTAGCCGACGGTCGGCATCGCGCTGACCTTGCCTTCGGCGTGGAGCTGCGCGAGCGGTGCCGCCAGCGGGTTCCACATCAGCCGCGTGTCCTCGGTGAACGCTGGCCCGGCACCTTCGGCGAGGCCGAGCGTCGGTCGGTACTGCGCGTAGCTGGGGTCGCTGACCGGTGCGAGCACCGACATCGAGTCGATCCCGCCCTGGAGGTAGATGCTCACGAGCACGCGCCCGTTGGCGGCGCTCGCGGCGCTCGCGATCCCGGCTTCGAAGGCCTGCGGTTCGAGCAACCTGCCGGCGCCGTAGACCGATAGCAGCAGCCCGGCCGAGCTCAGCATGAAGCTGCGCCGGTTGAGCCCGGTGCCGGCGGGTGTCGGCATCCCGGACTCGATCGCCGGCAGGCCCTTGCCGGCCTGGGCAACGCCGCGGCGCAGCAGCGTGGCGCGATCGAACTCGTGGCAGGCGCAGGTGCGTGGGTTGTCGTTCATCTCAACAGGTCTGGTAGTCGGGGCTGGCGACGACGAGCGCGCGTAGCGCGTTCAGCGTCAGGACGGGGTACTGCTCGCGCTCCCACTGGGCTGTCGCCGAGGTGATTGCGGCGGCCGTCGCGTAGTTGCGCAACGCCTCCTGTGTCGACGGGCTGACGGTCGGCCGACCCCAGAAGTCGATCGCGAGGCCGGTCATCTTCTTCGGGTTCGCGGTGACAGTGTCCTTGGACGGGTTCAGCACGCGCGACTGGCCGATCATCTCCGCGGTCAGGTTGAAGCGCGCCTGCCAGGTGCCGGTGTTGAGCCACTGCGTGGCGTCCCAGCCCGAGACGTTCGGCGGATAGAACGGCGTCTGGCCGATGTTGCTCGACTCCCAGGCCCAGGCGTCGGTGTCGATGTAGCGGTTGATCGCGCGCAGCATCCCGGCGAGCTGCACGATCGGCGGCTTGACCATGCGCTCGCCCGCCTGGAAGGTCGGGTGCATCAGAAAAGCCTCGACCAACGGGCGGATCCGCTTGCCGGAGTGGAGATAGAGGTATTCCGCGGCCTTCGTATCGCGCGCCGACAGCGGCTCGGCCGAGAAGTAGGACCAGAGCTTCGTGACGAAGAACTTCGGGTGGTCGGGATGGCCGAGGACGAGCTTCAGGCTGCCGCGCCAGTCGAAGCGCCCCTTGTGCCCGTAGATCACCTTGATCCCGTTATCCCACAGCTTTGGGTCGAAGTGGAAGTCGACCGGCTGCCCGGTGGCCTGGTCCCAGGTGTTGGTCCAGCCCGTCAGGGCGCGCGCCTGTTCGCGCACGTCGTTCTCGGTGTAGCCGTTGTCGACACCGAGCGTGAACAGCTCCTGCAGCTCGCGCGCGTAGTTCTCGTTCGGGTCCTGCTTCGTCGAGCCGGCGAGCGTCAGGTAGATCTGCATCGCCGGGTCGGTGGTGATCGCCGTGAGCATTCGCGGGAAGCTCGACAGGCAGAGGTTGCGCATCGTCCAGTTCTGACCGATCATCAGGCGCTGCGAGTTGACCATCTCGTTGCTCGTCGCGAACCAGTCGTGCCAGCTCAGCGTCATCCGTTCCAAGAGCGGCGCCCGTGAGCGCACCATCCGGTCGAGCCACCAGAGGACGTCGTTGCCCCAGACGTCGTAGGGCTGGATCGGCTGGCCGGGCGCGACGACCGGGGCCGGGCCGACAAGCCGGCGGCTCTTCGGTCGTGTCAGCGACATCACAGCGCCGCGCATGCCGCGCTTGGCCAGCGCCTCGGCTTCGCCCGGCCGCGGCCCGAAGCCGGCTCGCCAGAGCAGGCGCTCCGCCTGCGCGGTCGCAAACCTGCCCCGGTAGACGGGCAATGGCCCCGGATCCGAAAGTGCCTTTCCCCGTTTGCGGCGCTTGGATTCGCCAAGCATCATCCCTGTAGTCGGCAACCTGCACTCCGTGCTGTAGGGAACTCGGTCATTGGGCCAGCCCGTCCAGAACACCCATCGCTGGGCAGGCCCGTCGGGGTTATGTTAACGAGCGGCCAGGCGGCCGGCCGCGTTAGGTGAGCGTGAAGCGGCTGACGAGCGCTTCGAGCTCCTTGGCGGTACCCGCGAGTGCCTCGGCTGAGGCGGCGATGTCGCGGGTTGACGAGCTCGTGTTCTCGGCCGTTGCCGAAACCTGCTGCGCCGATGCGGATGACTGTTCGGCGACCGCCAGCACCTCGTCGACGCTGTCTTGCATCCGCGCCCCGGAGCTCGCGATCTGCTCGATCGAGCTGGCGATCCGCTCGACACGCCCATTCATGTCCTGAACGCTCGAATCGATCCGCAGGAACGCTTCGCGGGCCTGCTCGACGGTCGCGACACCTTCCTCCGTCTGGCGCGCACCGTCGACGACAACCTGCACCGCGGTGCCGGTCTCCGCCTGGATCTGGGCGACGAGACCGGCGATCGATGCCGCCGCCTGCTGCGATTGCTCCGCGAGCTCGCGCACGTGGTCTGCGACGACAGCGAAGCCGCGCCCCTGCTCGCCGGCTCGGGCGGCTTCGATCGCCGCGTTCAGCGCGAGCAGGTTGGTCTGCTTGGTGACCGCGGTGATCGTGTCGACGATGCCGCCGATCTGCTGGCTGGTCGCGCCGAGCTCGTGGATCGTTCGCGTGATCTCATGACTGGAAACCTGGACCGCAAGCATCGCCTCGGTCGCACGCTGCACTGCCGCTGCGCCCTCCTCCGCGGCGACGCGCGTCTGGCGCGCGGCGCTTGCGGTCTCCTGCGCCTCGGCGGCAGAGCTCTGGGACGCCGTCGCGACCTCCTCGGTCACCTCGCGCGCCTCGGCGAGCGACCGCACCTGAATCTCGGCGCCCTGGGCGACGGAGCCAAGGGCCTGAGCGATCTCGCCGACCGCCATGCCGGTCTGCTGGCCACTCTTGGCGATCTGCTGCGATGCGGCACCGACGGTGCGGGAGCTACTGGAGATCTTCTGCAAGAGCTCGGCGATCTTGTCGCGCATGTCGGCAAAGGCGATCCCAAGCGCGTCGTGCTCGGACTTCGGCTCGATCGTCACCGTCAGGTTGCCGCCGGCGATCTCGCGCGCGGCGGCCGCCATATCCTGGCGATATTCGATCAGCGCCGTGAACGCTTCCGCCATCTGCCCGATCTCGTCGTTGCTGCGCACCTCGACTCGGACATCGGTATCGCCGTCGGCGAGCCGCCGCGCGGCCATCGTGATCCTGCCCAGCGGGAGCGTGATCGAGCGGACGATCGCCACGGTCAGCATGACCGCGAGGCCGATCGCGATAAGGCCGATTACAAGCAGGATCAGCAGCGACTTACTGACTCCGCGGCCGACCGCGGTCGCGATGTTGCCGGCGTCGTGCCGCAGCGCCGTGCCCATCGCGATGAAGTCACTCTGGACCACGTTCGAGATCTTTGCGTTGGCGATCGTGACCACGAACGTCGCGCGCGGGAGCTGGCCGCCCACCATCAGGTTGTGGAACTGGTTCGTGAAGACGTTGTACTGGCCGAGCGCCGCCTTGGTGCGCAACGCGCCACGGCGAACGCTCGCTGTCGGCGCATGCTTGGCAAGCCAGTCGACGCCGTTGATCGCCTCGTGGTAACCGCGTACCGCCTGCTGCCAGTCGGTGGCGACGAATTGGGCTTCTGTCTCTGGCGGGCTGATGCCGGGCAGCAGCCCGGTCGGATCGTGCAGCGACTTTGACGCGACGGCGTCGTTTGACTGGTCGTCGTCGAATATCCAACCCTCGTAGGCATCGCGCTCGACCTGCGATGCGGTGAAGGCGCTGTGGGAATCGCCTGCCTTGACGCGTGTCGAGAACATTCCCGCAACAGCGACGCTGACGCAGATGACGGCTAGGACGACGAGCGCGACAACGAGCGCGATCAGGCGACCGCGTACGCTCAAGCTCGCGTAGGACAGACGCTGCGATCCACGCAGATCTGACGGCTCGCGGCCGTCGGGGTCTTCCATGGCTCTGTTCTCGGCTCGGCCCGCTCAAGCTTGAGGGGGCGGGAGCTAAGCGCCATGCGCAGGCTAGCGGCCGTGCGGCGCAGCGTTCGTTACAAGCCGAGCCTACGAGCCGGCGCGGGCGTCTCGGCGCTCGAGCAGCGCGACGCCGTCGCCATTGACCAACGACGCAACCAGCGGCCCGCGACGCAGATCGTGCTCGGCGGCGCTGATCAGCTCACGCCATGCACCCGGCGGGGGGTCTGAGAGCTCCTCCTCCCCGGTCGGGCGGATCGCGACCACCACCAGCACGTCTTCGCCGCGCAGGTAGGCGCAGACGCCATCGCCCGCCTCGAGCGTCGTGTAGGCGCCACTGAAGCAGTCAGGGCGCCGTGAACGAAGCTCGAGTGCGCGAACGATCAGCTCGAGCTTGCGCGCCCGCGGAGCGCCCGGCGTCCCGGCGCGCAGCTCGGCGAGCAGCCGCCGTCGGGCAGCCCAGTCCACGGCACGGCGGTTGTCGGGGTCGACAAGCGAGTAGCACCAAAGCTCATCGCCTTGATAGAGCGCGGGCACGCCGGGCGAGGTCAGGGCGAGCAGCAGTTGACCGAGCGCGCTGCGCTCACCGCGTCGCGCGATTCGTTCGGCGAACGGCTCGAAGCTCGCCTGGAACAGCTGATTGCTGACGAGCCGGTGGCTGAACGCGAGCGCCGCCTGCTCGAAGCGCTGATCGGGCGCGCTCCACGACGTCTCCTGCTTTGCTTCGCGCAGCGCTTTCACGAGGTAGGCGTCGAGGCGCTCACCGCTGATCGGCCAGGTCCCCGCGAGCGTTTGGTGCAGCAGATACTGGACGCGCCCTGGCGGCGCGCCGCCGATCCGCTCGCCGATCTGAATCCAATCGCGAACGCGCTCTGACCACTCCCCGGCGAGCTCGCTGATCGCCGCGATCCGCGCGCGCGTGTCGCCTGAGCGCTTCGTGTCGTGGGTCTGCGTGCAGAGCAGGCCCTCGGGAAAGCGCGCTGCCCGCTCGACGTTCGCCGCGTGGAAATCCGCCACTCCCAGTCCGAAGCGGTCGGGATCGCCGCCAACCTCGTTCAGCGCCAGCAGCCGCAGATAACGGTAGAAGGCGGTGTCCTCGACCCCCTTCGCGGCGATTGCCGGGGAGGTCTGCTGAAAGCGCGTGACGAGCTCGCGGTCGATTGCGGGGTCCTCGAGCAGCAGTGCCGCGGCTAGTCCGACATCCATTGCCGCCGCGGCGACCGCCTCACGGTCCGCCGCGACTACCCGGCCAGTCGCGGCCTCGACGTAGGTCCTGTAGACGGGTAGCCGCGCGAGTGCCTGCGCGAGCACGTCGGCGCCAAACGACCCAAGCCGCTCGAGCCGAGCGAGCTCCCGCGCGAACGCCCCGCGCGCCTGCTCGAGCTGGGACTCGAGCGCGATCTCGGCGAAATCACGCGTCTCGCCGGTGACCTCGGAGTGAAGCTGGCTGAGCGCTTCGCGGGCGGCCGGATCGACGAACAGTGCGGTGACCTCGCAGAGGAACTCGTAGCCGACGGTGCCGGCGACCGGCCAGTTGCGCAGCCGCTCGCCGGGGTGGAGGATCTTCTCGACCCAGACCCGCGCCACGCCGCCCTCGGCAAGCCGGCGCAGGTAGCCGGCCGGGTCGGCGAGGCCGTCCGGGTGATCGACTCGCAGGCCGGCGATCAGGCCTTCCCCGACAAGCTCGAAGATCTTTGCGTGGCTCGTCGCGAACACCTCCGCATGCTCCTGGCGGATCGCGGCGAGGTCGTCGATGTCGAAGAACCGGCGGTAGCCGCCGGCCGGGTCGAGATCGAACCAGCGCTCGCGCAGCACCTCGTCACTCCACCACCGGTTCTCCTCGCCGATGCCCATGTGGTTGGGCACGATGTCGAGAATCAGCTCGAGCCCGGCGCCCGCAAGCGCGCGAAACTCCTCTTCCCCACCGAGCTCGTCGCTCAGCTGCGTCGGGTCGACGACGTCATAGCCATGCGTCGACCCGCGGCGTGCCTGCAGCGCGGGCGAAAGATAGAGATGACTGACGCCGAGATCGCGCAGGTAGGGAACGATCTCGCGAGCGGCAGCGAAGCCGAAGTCCGGGGTCAGCTGCAGGCGATAGGCGGCACGCAGCGGTGCTGCGGTCACGTCGCCGGATTCGGGCTGCCGAGGACGACCAGCGACCGAGCGCTGACGTCGAGCGTCTCGCGTGCCGCCCGCTGCTGCGCTCCGGCCTCGAGCAGCGGATCGTCGGTTGCCAGGATCAACTGCCACTGCTGGCCGTAGGACGCGTTCGGCAGCCGGAACCCGACGTCCTCGTGGTGGCCGTTGAAGATCACGAGGAACGAGTGGTCGTAGAGCGGCTCACCACGGGTGTTGGTGTCGCCGAGCTTCGCGCCGTTGAGGAAGACGCCAACCGAGCGGGCGTCGTCGCGGCGCCAGTCGCGCTGGGTCATCCGCCGCCCGTCGGGTCGGAACCACCAGGCGTCCGGCAGGCCCTCGCCGGATTCCGAACCAGCGAGAAAGCGCGTACGGCGAAACACCGGGTGCTCGCGGCGCAGCGCGATCAGGCGCTTGACGAAGCTACGCAGCTCGTGCTGCTCTGCGTCGTGCTGCCAGTCGACCCAGGAGATCTCGTTGTCCTGGCACCAGGCATTGTTGTTGCCCTGCTGCGTGCGGCCGAACTCGTCGCCGGCGAGCAGCATCGGCACGCCCTGCGAGAGCAACAACGTCGCCAGCAGGTTGCGCTGCTGGCGCGCGCGCAACGCGCGGATCGCGACGTCGTCGGTCGGCCCTTCGGCGCCGCAGTTCCAAGAGCGGTTGTCGTCTGAGCCGTCCTGGTTGTCCTCCTCGTTGGCCTCGTTGTGCTTGCTGTCGTAGCTGACGAGATCACGCAGGGTGAAGCCATCATGGGCGCTGACGAAGTTGATCGACGCGAGCGGGTCGCGGCCGTCGGACTGGTAGAGGTCACTCGAACCGGTGAAGCGCAACGCGAACTCGCCGATGCCCGATTGCCCGCGCCAGAAGTCGCGCGCCGCATCACGGTACTTCCCGTTCCACTCCGACCACGGCGCCGGGAAGTTGCCGACCTGGTAGCCGCCGGGCTCGACGTCCCACGGCTCGGCGATCAGCTTGACCTGCGAGAGCACCGGGTCCTGTCCGATCACGTCGAGAAACCCGGAGCGGCGATCGAAGTCGAAGGTCTCGCGCGCCAGCACCGTCGCGAGGTCGAAGCGGAAGCCGTCGACGTGGCATTCGGTCACCCAGTAGCGCAGCGAGTCCATGATCAGCCGCAGGACGGCCGGGCTCGTCGGGTCAAGACTGTTGCCTGTGCCGGTGAAGTCGAGATAATGGCGCGGGTCATCGGGCATCAGCCGGTAGTAGGCGCTGTTGTCGACGCCCTTGAACGACAGCATCGGCCCGAGGTGGTTGCCCTCCGCGGTGTGGTTGTAAACGACATCGAGGATCACCTCGATCCCGGCTGCGTGGAGCACTTTGACCATGCCCTTGAACTCGGCAAGCTGGGCGCCGCGAGTTCCGGTCGCGGCATAGCCGGAGTGTGGCGCGAAGTAACCGATGCTCGAGTAACCCCAGTAGTTGCGCAGCCCGCGCTCGACGAGAAAGCTCTCGTCGATGATGTGGTGGATCGGCAGCAGCTCGACCGCCGTCACCCCAAGGTCCTTGAGGTAACCGACGGCCGCGTCGCTGGCGAGGCCGGCGTAGGTGCCTCGCAGGTCTTCGCGGACGTCGGGGTGGAGCATCGTGAAGCCCTTTACGTGCGTCTCATAGATGACGCTGCGGCTCCAGTCGTGGCGCGGCTGGCGGTCCTCGCCCCAGTCGAAGCCCTCGTCGATGACGACGCAGCGCGGCATCGCCGGAGCCGAGTCCTCGTCGTCGATCTCGAGGTCAGGATCCTCGCCGTCGGGCTCGGGCACGTAGGGCAGCGTGTTTGCCGCCGACCAGTCGACGCCGCCGTCAATCGCTTTGGCGTAGGGGTCGAGCAGCAGCTTCGCGGGGTTGTAGCGCAACCCGTCCTCCGGCCTGTAAGGGCCGAAAACGCGGTAGGCGTAGCGTTGACCGGGTCCGACATCCGGCAGGTAGCAGTGCCAGTTGTGCAGCGAGCACTCGGTGATCCGGACCCGCTCCTCGCGCCCGTCGTCAGCGAACAGACAAAGCTCGACGGCCTCGGCGTGGGCGGTATACAGCGAGAAGTTGGTTCCCGGCCCGTCCCAGCAGGCACCCAGAGGAAACGGGCACCCGCGCCAAACTGCCCTCATCCGAGGAGCACCGCGGCGCGCCCAGTCAGCTCGAGCTGCTCTCCAACGACAGCACACGCTGCGGTCGCGAGCAGCACTTCCGCCCCGGATACGCCGAAGGTCTGTGGCTCTTCAGCGAAGTTGCAGATCATTTCGTGTTCGCCCCGCCGCAGCCGCAGCCAGCTTGATTCCTCGTCGAGCTCGATCAGCTCGACCTCGCCGCTGAGAACCTGGCGCCAGCGGATCAGCGCAGCGTACAGAGACTCGAGCTCGCCGTCTCGCCGGCGGGTCAGCTTCGAGGCGAGGAAGGTCGCAGGGTCCTGCGGGTCGGGGACCTCACCGGTGAAGCCGCCAAAGTGGGCGAACTCACGCGCTCGACCGACGCGCGTCGCCTCGGCGATCTCCGGATCGGTGTGATCGGAGAAGAACTGGAAGGGAGCGCTCTCCCCGTACTCCTCGCCCATGAACAGCAGCGGCACGAACGGCGCTAGCAGCACGCAGAACGCCGCCAGCCCTCGCACGTCCGCCGGCAGGCGATCACCGAGGGCGCGGTTGCCGACCTGGTCGTGATTCTGCGAGCAGACGACAAATTGCGATGGCGGACGGTCGTCGGCCGGCGCGCCGAACAGTCGCCGGCGGAACTTCGAGTAGCCGCCATCGTTGACGAACGGGCGTCGCAGCGCCTTCGCGAGGTCGCCGACGCTGCCGAAGTCGGCGTAATAGCCGTCGCGCTCGCCTGTCAGCAGGGCGTGAAGCGCATGCTGAAACTCGTCTGCCCACTGAGCGTCGCAGCCGAGGCCGCCGAGCCCGGTTGGTCGGATCACGCGCGCGTCGTTGAGACCTGCTTCGGCGATCACGAGAGCACGCTGATCGATCGCATGGACGCGCTCGGCGACCTCGGAGACGATGTGGCGCGGGCTCTCGTCGTAGATCGCATCGATCGCGTCGAGCCGCAGGCCGTCGATGTGGAAGTCGCGGATCCAGCCGGCAGCGCTCTGCGCCACCCATTCGCGAACGGGATCGCAGTCGCGCTCGCAGAAGTTGATCGCTCCACCCCAGAGCGTTGTGTGGGCGTCGGTGAAGTAGGGACCGAACTTCGCCAGCTCGCCTCCACCGGACGCGCCGAGGTGGTTGTAGACGACATCGAGCAGCACGGCGAGGCCGGCGCGATGGGCCGCGTCGACGAAACGCTGCAGTGCCGCGGGACCGCCGTAGGCGTGACTGACCGCTGAGATGTAGACGCCGTCATAACCCCAGCCGTGCTCCCCGGGGCCTTCGGCGAGGGGCATCAGCTCGACGGTTGTTACCCCGAGGGCGGCTAGGCGCTCGAGCTCCCCGACCGCAGCGTCGAGCGTTCCCTGCGCCGTAAAGGTGCCGACGTGGAGCTCGTAGATCACGCTCTCGCCGAGCGTCGGCGAGCGAAAGCCCGCGTCAGACCAGGCGAAGCTGGAGGGATCGAAGACCCGCGACGGTCCGTCGAGTCCGAGCGGCTGCCAGCGCGAGCACGGATCGGCGAGCTTTTCCCCGTCAACGATGAACCAGTAGTCCTCCCCATGCCCTACCTCAGCCTGGGCCTCCCAGACGTCGAATCCGGCGGGCTCGAGCGAAACGGTGGCGGAGGCGAATCCGACGGCAACCGGTCGCGTGCACCAGACGCGAAACGACGTGGACGCGCCGTCGACGACGGCCCCCAGCGGACGCTGCCAGCTGTAGGCGAGCGCGCCGGGAGGGCCGCTCACGCCGCCTTGCCGCTGCTCGATCCGGACAGCCGGCCCTCCGGCGCCAGCCAGAGGACACCAAGCGGCGGCAGCGTCAGGAGCGCGGATTGCGTCTGGTCATGCCACGGGACTGCCTCGGCATCGACGCCGCCGCCATTGCCGGCGTCGGAGCCGCCGAAATAGGCGGCATCGGTGTTGAGCAGCTCGCTCCAGTGGCCCGCCCGCGGTAGACCGACGCGGTAGCCGTGGCGCACAACCGGGGAGAAATTGCAGACGCAGACAACGTCACGCGCGCTGTGGCCGGAGCGGATGAATGCGACGACGTTGGCGTCGGCGTCGTTCGCCTCGAGCCAGCGAAAGCCCTCGCCGTCGCCGTCGCGCTCCCATAGCGCCGGCTCGGAGCGGTAAACGCGGTTCAGTTCGCGCACCAGAGTCTGGATCCCCGCGTGCTCGCGCTGCTCGAGCAGGTGCCAGTCGAGCGAGCGGTCGTAATCCCACTCGCGCTCCTGCGCGAACTCCTGCCCCATGAACAGCAGCTGCTTGCCGGGGTGCGCCCACATGTAGCCGTAGAGCGAGCGCAGGTTGGCAAAGCGCTGCCAGCGGTCGCCGGGCATCTTCTCCAGCAGCGAGCGCTTGCCGTGGACGACCTCGTCGTGGCTGAGCGGCAGGATGAAGTTCTCGCTGAACGCATACATCAGGCTGAAGGTCAGCTGATGGTGGGAGAAGCGCCGGTAGACCGGGTCCTTGGCGAAGTACTCGAGCGTGTCGTGCATCCAGCCCATGTTCCATTTGAAGCCGAAGCCGAGGCCACCGGCGTAGGTCGGGCGCGAGACGCCCGGCCAGGCGGTCGACTCCTCGGCGGCAGAGATCACGCCGGGGACCCGCGCGTGGACGAGCTCGTTGAGCTCCTTCAGGAAGCCGATCGCTTCGAGGTCCTCTCGCCCGCCGAACTCGTTCGCCAGCCATTCGCCGTCGCGGCGCGAGTAGTCGCGGTAGAGCATCGACGCGACAGCGTCGACCCGGAGCCCGTCGACGTGGTACTCACGCAGCCAGTACAGCGCGTTGGCGAGCAGGAAGTTGCGTACCTCGCGCCGCCCGAAGTTGAAGACCAGCGTGCCCCAGTCGGGGTGCTCGCCGCGACGCGGGTCGGCATGCTCATAGAGCGCAGTGCCGTCGAAGCGCGCGAGCGCCCAGTCGTCGCGCGGGAAGTGCGCCGGAACCCAATCGAGGATCACGCCGATCCCCTCGGCGTGCAGGCGATCGATGATCGCGCGCATCTCGTCGGGCTCGCCGCGCCGCGGGTCGGGCGCGAAATAGGAGGTCACCTGGTAGCCCCACGAGCCGGTGAACGGGTGCGCCATGATCGGCAGGAACTCGACATGCGTGAAGCCGAGGTCGCTGACGTAGGTCGCCAGCTCGCCGGCCAGCTCGGCGGCACCGAGCTCGTGGTTTTCGAGCGTCCGCCGCCACGACCCGAGGTGGACCTCGTAGATCGACAGCGGGCGGCTCTGCGGCGGCTGTTCAGCGCGTTTGGCGATCCATTCGTCGTCACGCCAGCGGTGGCGCGCGACGCTGACGACCGATGAGGTGCCCGGCATCAGCTCGGCGCGAGCGGCGAACGGGTCGGCTTTCAGTCGCAGCTCGCCGGTCGCAGTGCGGATCTCGAACTTGTAGGGGCTCCCCTCGGTGCAGTCGGGCAGGAAGATCTCCCACAGCCCGCTGGCGCCGAGCGAACGCATCGGGTGCAGGCGCCCGTCCCAGGAGTTGAAGCTGCCGACGACGCTGACCGCGCGCGCGTTTGGCGCCCACAGCGCGAAGCGCACCCCGGTGACGCGGTCGATCGTCTCGACGTGGGCGCCGAGCCGATCGGCGAGCTCCTCGTGGCGACCTTCCGCCGCGAGGTGCAGGTCGAGCTCACCGAGCGTCGGCGGGTAGGCGTAGGGATCGCGCAGCCGGAACTGGCCACCGTCCGGATAGCTGACCTCGAGGTCGTAGGCGAGCGGCAGCCGCGCGCCGCTCAGCAGTCCTTCGAACAGACCGGCGCGGTCGATCTGCTCGAGGCCGAGCTCGGTTTCCCCGGCTCCCGGCTCGAGGTGCGCGACGACCGACTGCGCTGCCGGGCGCCAGGCACGGATCCAGACGCCGCCACCGCCCGGATGGGCGCCGAGCAGGCTGTGGGGATCGGAGTGCTCGCCGGCCAGCAGCCGCTCGATCTCCTCGCGCGGAGGTGCCACTAGGAGGCCTCGTCGAGTAGCCGCAGGATGCCGTTGACCGGTGCCGCGACCCAGTCGGGACGGTGCTCGAGCTCGTAGCGCAGCTCGTAGATCAGTTTCTCGAGCTCGAACATCGCGAGCAGCTTGGCGATCGCCTGCGAGCCCGCCGGCAGCAACGACTGCTCGACAGCGTTGAGGTAGCCGTCGAGAAAGCTGTCGCGCGCGCGGCGCTCCCAGCCATCCGGCACCGTAACGCCGCGCAGGACCTCGGAGACCAGTGCCGCGTAGGTGATCGAGCGCAGCATTCCGGCGACGTCGCGCAGCGCTGAGCGCTTGCGGCGACGCTCGCGCAGCGGCCGCGCCGGCTCACCCTCGAAGTCGATCACGATCCATCCGCTCGGCGCCAGCAGCGCCTGGCCCAGGTGGTAGTCGCCGTGGATGCGAATCAGGCGTCCGCCGACTCCGGTGTGCGAGAGCATCGACAGGCGGTCGCGAAGCTCCTCGGCGCGCTGCGCAACCGGTGCCACGCCGGGGCTCTCCGGCAGGTCGAGGAACAGTCGCTCGATCTGCTCGTCGATCGTCGCAGTCAGCAGCGCGACCTGCTCGTCGGCGGGATTCTCGGGTGCAAACTCCGGGTCCTCGGGATCGCTCGCGAGCACGGTGTGCATCTCTCCGGTCGCCGCGCCGAGCTCGCGCAGCGGCGCGATCAGCGTGTCGGCGTGGCCCTGCTCGAGCGCTTCGAGCGCCAATTCCCAGCCGTCGCGCGCTTCGGGGATGAATTGCTGCATCACCCCGAGGCTCGCCTCGAGCAGCTCGCCGCGGTACTCGTACCAGCCCTCGATCGCTGCCAGCCTCGTGAAGCCGTGGCGCTGGAGGAAGCGCAGCATCTCGAGCTCGGGATTCAGACCGGGCTCAATCCGTCGAAATGCCTTCATGATGTGCGCGTCGTCGAGGATCACCGAGCTGTTTGACTGCTCGCCGGTGACGATCCGGACCTCAGGATCGGAGCCGAGCGCGAGCGTGTCGGAGCGGCGGAAGGCGACGGTCGTCCCGCCGTGCTCGACCGATGCGTCGGCGGCGATCAGTTGGGCGAGGCTACCGGTCTGCTCGGTGTCGGTCAGCGCGTCATAGACGCTCGCACCGTCGTGGCTGCAGATCTGCTCGCGCCCGTCGCGTTGGGTGCCAACCCCGACCAGCAGCTGGTAGAGCTGGTGTGTCCCTGCGGCGGCGCGGCTTTCGACGATCAGCAAAAGCAGCGGCTCTTCGCTCTCGCCGATCGGGATCGCGTCGATGATCGTCACCGGCCCGGGGTCGCGTGCCTTGCCGGCGAACCAGCGTTGCTCGCGCATCCATTCGCCGAGCCGCTCCTCCGACAGCGGTGGCGCCCCGGCGCGCGCCAGCGCCGTCAGCTCGCCGCTAGGACTCGACATGGGCGTCCTCCGCGCGCACGAGGAACCAGAAAAAGCCGCGCGGCGCCAGCGTCAACAGGTAGGGAAGCTCGCCGATCCGCGGGAACTGCGTGCCGCCGAACATTTCGATCAGGCGGCTGCCCCGATACTCGCTGAGGTCTAGCTCGACCGCCTGGGCGCTACGTGACAGGTTGTGGACGCAGAGGACGATGTCCTGCTCGCTGCAGCGCACGTGCGCATAGATATGCGGGTTGCTCGTCGTGAGCGAGGCATAGGAGCCGAGCCCGAACACAGGATGCTCGCGCCGCAGCGCGATGAAGCGCTGCAACCAGCGCAACAGTGAGGTCGGGGTCCGCAGCTGCGCCTCGACGTTGACCGCCTGATAGCCGTATACCGGGTCCATCAGCGGCGGCGCGTACAGCTGCGCGAAGTCGGCCCGGGAGAAGCCGCCGTTGCGATCACCTGTCCACTGCATCGGCGTCCGCACGCCGTCGCGGTCGCCGAGATAGATGTTGTCGCCCATCGCGATCTCATCGCCGTAGTAGAGGACCGGGCTGCCAGGAAGCGAGAACAGGATCGCAGTCAGCAGCTTGATCTCGTCGCGACCGTTGTCGAGCAGCGGCGCCAGCCGCCGGCGGATCCCGAGGTTGATCTTCATTCGCAGGTCGCGCGCGTACTCGGAGTACATGTAGTCGCGCTCCTCGTCGGTCACCATCTCGAGCGTCAGCTCGTCGTGGTTGCGCAGAAAGAGGCCCCACTGACAGCTGTCGGGGATCTCCGGTGTGCGCTCGAGGATCTCGACGATCGGCGCTGCGACCTCTCGCCGAAGCGCCATGAAAAGGCGTGGCATGACCGGGAAGTGAAACGCCATGTGGCACTCGTCGCCGGCGCCGAAGTACTGGACGACATCCTCGGGCCATTGGTTTGCCTCTGCGAGCAACACGCGGTCGGGATACTCATCGTCGATTGTCGCACGCACACGCCGCAGGAAGGCGTGCGTCTCCGGCAGGTTCTCGCAGTTGGTCCCGTCGCGCTCGAACAGATACGGGACAGCGTCGAGCCGGAAACCGTCGAGGCCGAGATCGAGCCAGAAGCGCAGCACGTCGAGCATCGCCTCCTGCACCTCGGGCTCGTCGTAGTTGAGATCGGGCTGGTGGTGGAAGAAGCGATGCCAGTAGTAGGCGCCGGCCTCCTCGTCCCAGGTCCAGTTGGAGCTCTCCGAGTCGACGAAGATGATCCGTGCATCGCCGTAGCGATCGGCATCGTGGGACCAGACGTACCAGTTGCGCTTCGGCGAGTCCGGACTCGAGCGTGACTCCTTGAACCAGTCGTGCTCGATCGACGTGTGGTTCATGACCATGTCGGCGATCACGCGAATGCCGCGCTTGTGCGCCGCCTCGATGAAATTCTGCGCGTCGCGAATCGTGCCGTACTCGCGTTTCACCTTCATGAAGTCGGAGATGTCATAGCCGCCGTCGCGCAGCGGCGACTCGTACATCGGCAGCAGCCAGACGCAGTCGATTCCGAGCCATTCGAGATAGTCGAGCTTCTCTGTCAGGCCGCGAAAGTCGCCCGAGCCGTCGGCGTCACCGTCGTAGAAGCCGCGCAGATGAATCTCGTAGAAGGTCGCCGTCTTGAACCACAGCGGGTTGCTCTCGAACCACTGGCGCGAGGCCTTGGGCTCGGGCACGAGGGCTCGATTGCCGTCGCTGGCGTCCTCCTGTATCCCGATCCCGAGGTCGCCCGGGGTCAGCGGCGTCGCGGACATCAGTCCCCCACCACTGCCAGCAAATGACCCGGTCGCTCAGCCGGGTCGAGCTTCACGTAGTTGCGCCCCAACCGCCAGCGGTAGGTGTCCCCTTCGAGCAGATCCTCGGCCTTGAACGCCGGCGCCAGGCCGAGCTCCTCGGGCACGATCACGACGCCCTCCTGGACCGCGTGTGGGTCGAGGTTGACGACCGCGATCAGCGTTTCGTCGCCCTCTCGCTTGGCGTAGGCGAGCAGCGCGTCGTTCTCGACCGGCAGGAAGACGATGTTCTCCAGCCGCTGGAGCGCCGGGTGCTCTCGCCGGATCCGGTTCAGCCGCGCCACGGCCGACAACAGCGGTCCGTCGAGGGTCCGCGCAACGAGCTGATACTTCTCCGAGTCGAGGTACTCCTCCGACCCCGGGTGACGCGGCGTCGCTTCGAACGATTCGAACCCCGAGTACATCCCCCAGGTTGGAGAGAGCGTCGCGGCGAGCAGTAGGCGCACCGCGAAGGCCGGCGGTCCGCCGTGCTGCAGGTATTCGCTGAGGATATCGGGGGTGTTGACGAAGAAGTTGGGGCGCAGGAAGTCGCGGGTCGGTCTGCTTGCCAGGTGCTCGACGTATTCGCGCAGCTCGCCGCTCGCGTTCTTCCAGGTGAAGTAGGTGTAGGACTGGCTGAACCCGACCTTGCCCAGCGCGTTCATCATCGGCTCACGCGTGAACGCCTCGGCGAGGAAGATCGTGTCCGGCTCGTGCGCGCGAACCGACTCGATCAACCACTCCCAGAACGCGACTGGCTTTGTGTGCGGGTTGTCGACACGAAACGCGCGCACGCCGCGCGCCACCCAGTAGAGCACCACATCACGCAGCGCCTGCCACAGCCCGCGCCAGTCCTCGCAGTCGAAGTCGAGGTTGTAGATGTCGAGGTAGCGCTTCGGCGGGTTCTCGGCGTACTTCAGCGTGCCGTCCGGTCGGCGGAAGAACCACTCGGGATGCTCGTGCAGCCACGGATGGTCGGCCGAGCACTGGACGGCGAAGTCGAGGGCAATGTCGATCCCGAGCGCGGCGGCGTCGCTGACGAGTAGCTCGAACTCGGCGATCGTTCCGAGCTCGGGGTGGACCGCATCGTGGCCGCCGGCCGCCGCGCCGATCGCCCAGGGGCTCCCGGGGTCGTTGGGCCCAGCGGTCGTCGCGTCGTTGCGGCCTTTGCGCGCGGTCAGCCCGATCGGATGGATCGGCGGCAGATAGACGACGTCGAAGCCGAGATCGGCGAGCGTCCCGAGTTGGGCGCGGACGCCGTCGAAGCCGCCCCAGGAGCGCGGGAAGAGCTCATACCACGAGCCGAAGCGCGCCCGCTCCCGCTCGACGTCGATCTCGGAGAGATCGCTCGCGGCCTGACCGCGGCGGTCGGGATAGCGCGCGGCGAGCTCGCCGAGCACCGGCGCCAGCGCTGCGTCGGTGCGCACGCCGGCAGCTCCACGCCCGTCGACGAGCGCGAGCGCCGCGAGGACAGCGTCACGGTCGGCGCCGGCGGCGCGTTCGGCAAGCTCGCGCAGCAGCTGTGCGCCCTCGGCGAGCTCCGAAGCGACGTCATCCTGCCCGCCGGCCAGCTTCCGTGCGAGCTCGTCGCGCCATGTCGCGAAGCGATCTGTCCACGCGACCACCTGCCAGCCCCAGTAGCCGGGCTTGCTGACGGTGAACACGCCCTCGAAGCGCTCGGCGGCGGTCTGCTCGAGCGGTGCTTCGCGCCAGCGCCCAGGGCCCGGTGGGCGATAGCGAACCGCGGCGCCGAGCAGATCGTGCCCGGCGCAGAAGATCGCCGCGGTAACGGTGACGCTGTCGCCGACGCAGCGCTTGACGCGATGGCGACCGCCGCTGATCACCGGCGCGAGATCCTCGATCAGGATCGAGGAGGGTCGCTCGGCTGGAAGCAGCGAGGACTCGAGCGAGACCGACGATCGCTTCGGCTCAAGAGACATGTGAGTAGCTTGAGCCATACGGGCATTAATACCTCCGTGCGAGCCGATCCAATCAACTAATGCAGCCGATCCTGCAGCGACGCGCAAGCGGCGTGCAACTTCATCTGACCTCGCTCCCCGGCGGCCGGCTCGGGCCGGCCGCCTACGCGTTCGTCGATTGGCTGCAATCGGCCGGCCAGTCCTACTGGCAGGTCCTGCCGCTGAACCCGCCCGATCGACACCATTCGCCGTACAAGTCGGGCTCGGCGTTCGCCTGTTGGCCAGGACTCCTGGAGCGCCCGCACGCCAGCGTCCACCCCGGCGAGGAGGCCGATTTCCGCGAGCGTGAGGCCTTCTGGATCGGTGACTGGGAGCGGACGGCAGGCCGCCGCGGCGTCCGCGACCAGGTCCGCTTCGAGCGCGAGTGGCGCGCACTACGCGAGTACGCAGCCAGCGCCGGCGTCTCGCTGATCGGCGATCTACCGCTCTACGTCGCCCCCCAGGGCGTTGACCATCGAACTCACCCGAACCTGTTCGCCGCGGGATTCGTCGCCGGCGTTCCGCCGGACCGCTTCAACGCTGCAGGGCAGCTCTGGGGCAACCCGGTCTATGACTGGCCGGCGCTACAGCGGACCGGCTATCGCTGGTGGTGCGAGCGACTGCGTCGCGCCGGCGCCCTCTTCGACTTGACGCGCCTCGATCATTTCCGGGGCTTCGTCGCGTACTGGGCGGTGCCCGCAGGAGCGCGGACCGCCCGCGCTGGGCGCTGGCGCCGCGGTCCCGGTGCGGCGCCACTGCTCGCCGCACAGCGGCGCCTCGGCAGCCTGTCGCTGATCGCCGAGGACCTCGGCGTAATCACCCCGGCGGTCGAGCGGCTACGTCAGCAGCTCGACGTGCCAGGGATGGCGGTGCTGCAGTTCCTCTGCAATCACGAGCTCGACCTCGATCGCGCGACGCGTGGCCGCGTGCTCTACACGGGCACCCACGATCAGACAACGCTGCTCGGCTGGTGGGGTGACCTCGCCGAGGGCCCGCGCGCGCGCGTGCGGCAAGCGCTGAAGCGGCGCTCGCTGTCGGCCGGCGACGACCGCTCACAGCTGCTCGCGCTCGCCGCCTCGACGCCGGCGCCACTTGTGATCGCGCAGATGCAGGACGTCCTCGGGCTGCCGGCAGCGGCGCGAATGAACACCCCCGGGCGCGCGGCCGGAAACTGGCGCTGGCAGATGCCGGCCGGTGCGGCGACAGTCGCTCTCGCACGCCAGCTGCGCGGGCTCGCCGCCGACGCCGATCGCCTGGCCTAGCTGTCGGGCGCTTGGAAGCGCGCCACGCTGAACCCCAGCAGGATCGGGATGTTCAACATGAACACCGCGAGCATCCCGGTGAGGATCACGAGTTGCGACCCTCTCGTCTGGTCATAGATGAAGACGTACTCGAGCATGCCGGCGATCACGACATAGGCCACCAGCACCCACCCGGCCACCTGGCGAAAGACCCGCCAGTTGAACGGACCGATTCGCGAGAGCAACACGACGTTGACCGCGAGCAGTACGGCGGCGGCGGCGAGCAAGGCGATCGTCGGGCCCTGCGGGACGTGGCGCGGCAGGTGGGCCGCCGTGAAGATGCCGCCGCTGACGATCAGCACGATGACTGCGACTGCGATCTGCTGGATCGGCGGCAGCGGCCCATCGCCTGGCACTGCAGGACCGCGCGGCGCCTCGGGTACGTGAGCTTCCATGCTCAGGTGCTCGCGATCTTGGTCATGATCACGAGCGTCGCGATCTGCATCAGTCCGGTGATCCCAGCGGTGTAGATGAAGACCTTCATCAATCGCTGGATCCGTGCAACGTTCGGGACCGGCTTGCGCAGCTCGAACAGAACAGCGATGTTCGCGGGCTCGAGCAGGCCGATTGCGATCGTCGCCATCACGCCGACGACGATGTAGGAGGCCAGCAGCCAGTTGTGGACCGGCGAGTGCGGTGCGAGGTTGCCGAGCTGGCGCGCCAGCTGGAAGCCGGCACCGAGGGTCATCGTCACGAGCGTCGGCACGATCAGCACGAGCTTTGGCATCAGCCGCGTGACGAGCTCGATCCGCGATGAGATCGACATCGTGCCGATGATCGGTCCGAGCACCAGCCCAAGGAACAGATCGAACGCCGTCCACAATCCACCGCCGGCGACGTGGTAGAAGTCGATCGCCCAGTGGCTGTTGGTCGCGATCGCGACGACCATCCCGACGATCACCACCGCCACGACCGGCAGACCCTGGAGCGGAACGATCTGGAAGTCCCGTCGCGCCAGCGAAGCAGGTGCTGTCGTTGTCTGGGCCGTGATGGGCTCGGCGACTGTTGCCATGGCGATCAGGTCCCCTTTCGGTCTCCACCGTGCGACTTGGTCGCGCAACAAGATATACGCTCGCCCCGACCTCATGTCGGACCCCTGGCGGCTCGCTGATCGCGAGCTCGAATCAACCCGCGGCCACGAACAGGATCGCCTCGATGGTCCGTCGATTGTGCTCGCGATCGCCTCAACACCTCAGGCCTGGCGCCGATTGAACACGCATGAGCAGGATCGCTCGCGAACCCGACAACTCCCGGCGCGATCGCATGCGGGCGCGATGAGATTCGTCGCAATCGACAGCGTCAACGACGACGTCCTCGCGCGTGACGTCCCGAGCGAGCGGCGTGACGGCGCCGCGCTGCTCCGCGCCGGCATGCGAATGACCTCCGCGCTCGCCGTCCGGATCGCCGACGGTGGCGCTCGCGGAATCTGGATCGAGGATGAGCTCGGCGCCGGGATCGTGCCGACACCCGAGTTCCCGGCCGACGTCATCGGCCTGGCACATCACGCGCTGAGCAAGGCGCTCGCAGCAGCCCCCGGCGCGATCGCCGCCGGGCGCGAGCTCGATCCCAGCCTCGTGCGCCAGCTCCGCGACGCTGGGGACGAAATCGCTGATGCGGTGCTCGAGTACCCGCCCGATCTGTGCCCGATCAACGACATGCCGATCGCAATCGCGACGGCTCCCTGGCACGCGGTTCGCGTCGCGCTGCTCGGCACGTTCATCGGCCATCGTGCGCTTGCCCAGCGGGGCTGGACCGATTTTCAGGGAGTACAGCGCTTCGACCAATTCGACGAGCGGCTCTCGACACTCGCCTTCGGGCTGCTCGTCCACGACATCGGCGTCGCCGCCTCCGCAGGCTGCATGGGCGCCGAGAACGCACAGCGAGCGGAGCACATCAGCCGCGGGTCCGCGCTTTTTCCGGCCGCAGGCACGCCGGCCGCCGCGCGCAGCGTAATCCACGGCCACCACGAGCGCTGGGACGGCATCGGCTACCCCGAACGCAGGCGCCAGGACGCGATCCAGCCCAACGCGCGGATCGCGGCGATCGCCGACGCCTACGACGCGCTGCGGGCGAGCGGCGGTGGGCGCGAGCCGCTACCGATCCACGCCGCCGTGGCGACGATCGAGGATGGCGCCGGCTCACGATTCGATCCCGCGCTTGTCGCGCACTTCCTGGCGCTCGTGCCGCCCTACCCTGTCGGCCACGAGCTGGTGCTTGGCGATGGCCGCAGCGCTGTCGTCGTCCAGCCATCGCGCGACAGGCTGCGACCGACGGTCAGGCTCCGCAGCGCAGGCGGTGCGACCGCCGAGCTCATCGCCGACATGGACCGCGGCCAGACTGCCGCCGCGGCCTAGATCTGAACTGCGGCGCCTCGCCCCGCTTCGGGTGCCACCTCTGGCACCCGCGTCGCGCTGAGGCGCTCGCGCGCTTGCCCGAGCGAAGCGGCAGCGACCATATCTCCGCGTAAGCGCGCCTGTGCCTCGAACAGCGTCGCCAGGTCAGCCGCGACGTTATCGAGCTCCGCCGCCGGCGCGTCGTGCACGCCCTGCGTTGCCGCGACAAGACGATCACGGGCGCCAAGCAGGTCCGGCATCGCGCAGGCAGCACCGGCGCGCCGCTCGAGCCAGCCCAGCAGCCGCCCGACGTCCGGCTCGGCGCTTGACGGGTCGCTACCCGCAAGGCTCTGCGCGAGCACCAGCCGCCGCATGCAGGCGGCGAACAGCTCGAGGCGGATTCGATCGCCGTCCCATTCGCTCAGCTCGTCCGGGTCATGCAGATAGCTGCTGCCCTCGGCGTAGTGGTCGTACTGGACGTGCCAACCACCTGCGCGCTCCTCCTCGGCGAACCGCGGCATGCGCTCGGCGAGAACCTTGCGGATTCCGTGCTCGCTGCTGCGGATCGGGTAGTGGCGCAGCAGGAACGGGATCGGGAACACGCGCTTGTCCTCGAACAGCACGTCGTGGCCGCCGTGCTCGACGAGGTCGACGACCTGCGGCTGGCGCTTCCAGGCCTTTACCTGCAGCAGGTCGTGGCGTCCCGGCGCCTCGAAGTGGCGCAGATGGCCTCGCGGATCCGCCCCGGGGACGTAGCCGTCGTCAATCGGGCGGAAGTTGAACAGCTCGAAGTTGACCGCCGAGTAGCCGAGCTCGTCGACCTCGCGCAGCGCTTCGGACAGTGTCATTCCAGGCCACGGCGCCTCGCGGAACTCGTCGGCGTTGACGAACACGTACCAGTCGGCCGGGATCTCGCCGCTGACCTGCTGGACCCGTCCGAGGATCTCGCGCCAGACCATCGCACCGTGGTTGCGCTCGGAGTAGCGGGCGTCGTCGGGGAAGCGCTCGATTCGCACGAGCCCGCGGCCAAGCCACGGGGTCGCCGCCGCGACCGTCCCGTCGGTGCTTTCGTGGTCGATCAGGTAGACGTCGACGCCCCCCGCGACGAGCGCTCCGATCGCGTGATAGATGACGTCGGCTTCGTTGAACGCCGGCATGATCGCGAGCGGGCGGAACCGGCGTCGCTCGCGGCGTGCGGTATCGACGACTCGCCGCGCTGTCGCGGCATCGCGCACCAGAATCGCCAGCATCCCCGCAATCGGCAGCTGCGGAAAGTCGACGCTGCCACAGTCAAAGCCGTTCGCCGCCAACGCCTCGAGCGCGGTCGCCTGATCCCAACCGGCGGCCCAGATCACGATTGCCGATACCCGCTCGAGTGCGCGGGCGAGCGCACCGAGCAGCTCCGCCGACGGCGGTTCCTCGACGAGCAGGACCGCATCGGCGATGTCGGCAGGTAGCTCGGCGTGGCTGATCGGAACGATCCGCGACGCGCCGGTCGCAACGACCGCGCGACGCGCCGCGGCCAGTGCCGGGGTCTCGGACGCCAACGGGTCCATCACGCGACCGCCTGTAGCGTCCGCTCGAGAACGCCAAGAACCTCGGACGGCTCGAGCACCGGGATCCCGCGAGCGCGCGCGAGCCGCTCATGACCGGGGCAGCCCGGGTGGAGGACGACAAACGCGTCGATCGCCGCATGCAGGCGCGCGTCGCGATCGATGACGTGCGGCTCCATCAGCAGATTGATGTCACCGGCGCCAGCGAGGTCGCAGCCGGCTTCGGCTGCTGCCTCGTGGACGCGCGCCTCGAGCTCAGCCGGTGAACCGTCGAGCTCGGGGTCGGCGAGCAGCACGAGTGTCGCGCCGCTGTCACGTGCTGCTTGCGTACACCACTGCGCGAGCAGCTCCGGCAGCCTGTCGCGCCCGCGCCAGGCGGGGACGGCGAGCAGCTGCTGGGCACGGTCGCCACCGAGCGGGTAGGGCTCGGGCTCGATCGCTCCGGCAAGCTTCGGTCTGGTTCGCTCGAGCGCGCGGATCCGCTCGGCGTAGCGCTCGGCCGCCGCGTCCCAGGTCAGGCGCGCGGCCGCCACCCGGCCGGCAGCGCCCCTGCTCTTGCGGCCCGCTGGATCGTCCGCCGCCGCGCGCAGCAGCTCGACGAGGTGCTCGTGGACAGGCTCCAGCAGCCATGGCCGCCCGGCGGTGTCGAAGCGATCGACGCGGTCGCTCGGGAACTGCCCGATCACCGAGTTGATCCGCCAACCCGCTTCGCGCGGGCAGAACTCGTCCGTCGGACCGCCAGCGGTCACGACCACCGGCAGGCCGCAGGCCATCGCCTCCAGCACGCCCATCGCGAAACCCTCGCCGCGGTAGGGATGGACGAAGACGTCACAGGCGCGGTAGAGCGACGCCAGCTCGCCGGCTGGGAGCTCGTCCTGCAGCAGGATCACGCGCGGCAGGGCGCCGGCTGCAGCGTGCTCGGCGATCGCACTCCCGTCGCCGTGCTTGTAGACGTTGTTCGAGCCGACCGTCTTGACGACCAGAACGACGTCCTCGCGCCCCGCGAACGCCTCCAGCCAGGCCCGCAGCAGGACGTCGTGGCCTTTGCGCCAGATCATCCCGCCGTGGTAGAGGAAGCGAACAGCGTCGGCGTCGCAGTCGAGCGGATAGCGCGCCCCTTCGGGCGCGAAGACGTCGGTATCGACGCCATTCGGGATCGTCACGACGCGCTCGGGATCGATGCCACCAGCGACGTACATGCTGCGCACATACTCGCTCGGAACCCAGAGCTCATCGACGTTCTCTCGCAACTGCCCGACCCATTCGAGCGGGATCGCGCCGAACTCCCAGGGCTGGATCACGGCGAGCCTGCCGGCCCGCGCCGGACCGAAGTCGGGCGGCCACTGGTGGCGTACCTCGATATCGGCGAGCTGCGGCAACGGTGCGTCGCCGGCCTCGAACACGCCCTTGCGCGAGATGCGCTGGACGTTGCCGGGCAGCCGGCTGCTGATCTCGCGGTTGATGACCGACAGGCTCAGCGCGAGCGACTGGTCGCCCTGCCAGAGGACTGACGGTTCGAGCTGCTCTCCCGGCTGCGGGCGCCCCGGGCGCTCGCCCGCGTAGTAGGCCTCGAGCTGATCGATGTAGCTCGCGAAAGAGCGCGGCGGCTCGATGTTTGCCTGCAGGCGCTCGAGCAACCCGGGCTCCGCGGCGAGGCGGTCGAGCTGGCAGGCGAGGGCAGTAGCATCGAGGCCGTCGAACAGCAGGCCGTCCTGCTCGTCGCTGACGACCTCGGCAAGGCCGCCAAGGCGCGGCACCACGAGCGGGAGGCGCGCCGCGCGGGATTCGGCCGCGGCCAGCGGTGCGCAGTCCCACCACAGCGAAGGCAGCGCTGCAACGTCGATCGCGCCGAGTCGCTGCGGCAGCTCGCTCGCCGTGAAGGCTCCGCCCAGCTCGACCACCCCCCGGCGGTCGATGCGGCGCAACTGCTCGGCGAACCGCGGCGCGATCTCACCATGGATTTGGACGCGGACCCGCGCACGCGTGTGCTGGGCCGCCTCGACGAGCAGCTGCGGACCCTTGTGCGGGAACGCTGAGCCGACGAAGCCAACGGTCAGCTCGCTGCCACGTAGACCTGACGGTCGCCGCGCGCCGACCTGCTCCCAGATCTCCTGATCCTGCGGCATTGCCTGGCGCACGACGTCGACAAGCTCCTCTGGGTAGCCGGCGTTGACAAGCGTCCGGCGAACGCTGACGGACGGCGCGAGGATCGCGCTCAGAGCGCGTCCTGCGCGCACGCGGATGTCGGCGAGCCGGCGCTGATGCCCGGTACGGTCGTGCCCCCCGGTGCAGCTCGCACAGGCGCCGCCGCGATCGCCCGGTCCCGGGCAGATCGTCCCTGCGCCCGTGAGCAGGTACGCGCGCGGACAGATCAGCCAGTAGTTGTGGGCCGAGAAGAAGCTCGGAATGCCCCGCGCGGCGACCTGGTCGAGCAACGACGCGCCGAGGTTGTGCAGGTTGTGGAAGTGGACGACGTCGGGCTCTTTCTGATCGAGCGCCTGTGCAAACGCGGCGGCCACCTGCGGGTCGTGGAGCTCGCGCTCGGGGCGGCCGACGTCGAACAGCGCATTCGGGCGGTTGTGAACGCCGACCAGTGCCACGCCGTCCTCTTCCCATTCACGCACCGCGTAGGGCGGCGCGTCGGCGATCCGGCGCACCGCTGCGTGGAACACCGTCACGTCCCAGCCGCGGCGCACAAGTTCCTTCGCAGCGAGCCGCGGGACCGCTGTGCCACCGCCGCTGTCGTTCCAGCCGTAGGCGGCGATCAGCAGCCGGCGGGCGCCGGAGCCCCGGGTACGCCTGACCGGGACCGCCAGGTCGTGCGCGCGGGCTCGCAGCCGCGCCGCAAGGCCGGACAGCGGTAGCCGTCGCTGCTCGAGCAGATCAGCGAGGCGCAGCAGGGCAGCCCGCTGCGCTGCCGCAGGATCGAGCTCGCCCCAGGCGACCTCGGGCACGAGCTCGCGCAGGCCATAGCGGTCGATCGCGCCATCGAGCGCGCGCTCGACGTCGGCGATCTCGCGAGCCAGCGCCGACTCGTCAGACGCGTTCTCGCCATGACGGCGGACTCCGACTATCGGCCCGCCCGGGCAGTGGCGAAAGCGAAACCGCTCGGCCGCGCGCAGCCAGAACTCGAAATCCTGAGCGATCGGAAAATCTTGGTTGTAGCCTCCGACCGCCTCGTAAACGCGCCGATGCACCATCCTCGAGGGGTCGATCAGCTGGTTGTGGACTCGGTAGAACGAGGCGACGAGCTCGGGCCTGGTGAAATCTTGGCTCGTCCAGGTGCCGACGGCGTTGCCCGCGGCGTCGATGATCACGGCGTCACCGTGGACGACGCCGGTGTCCTCGTAGCTGTCGAAGATCTCGACCTGGCGGCGCAAACGGTCGACGACGCAGACGTCGTCATCACCGATCATCGCGATCAGCTCGCCGCTGCCTTCGCTGATGAACGTGTTGTAGGCAGCGGCGATCCCAAGGTTGCGCTCGTGGCGGACGATCCGCAGGCGCGGGTCGTCGAAGCCTGCAAGCACCGCATCGACTGCGAGATTCGTAGTCCCGTCACAGACCACGAGCAACTCGAAATCGTCGTAATCCTGAGCCAGCGCGCTGCGGATCGCCGCTCCGAGGTATGTGTCGCGGTTGTAGGTCGCGATGCCGAGAGTTACCCGCGCCACCCTGTCACTCGCTCATGTCCACGTAGCCTGTCGCCTCGTCCGGGCCGCGGACGTTGCGCATCACCTGGTTGTCGAAGTTGCCCTCGACGGTGTCGATATCGCCGTTGGACTGCACGCCCGTGACGATCCCGACGTGGGCGTCGCCGAACACGATCAGGTCACCCGGCTTGGGCTCCACGCCGGGACCGTTCGGGATTGCCCGGCCTGTCTGCTGCGCCCAGGACCAGATCTGCGACACGGCGCTCGCGCCCTGGCCTTGGTCGCCGATCGGGATGCCGGCCTGCTTGGCGACCCACGAGGCGAACTGTGCGCACCACGGCTCCCCGGGCTCAGCCCCCGCGACGGCGGTTCGGTACATGCTGATCGCGGGCCCATTGTTCGAACCGAACGGTTGCTCGATCGCCCCGACCTGGCCCTCGGCGATCTGCACGATCGCCTGGTTTCCGTCAACGCCCGAGGTCGGCAGCGTGCTCGTGCCGGTCGCGCTCGTGCCGCTCAGCGCAGTGGTGCCGCTCAGCGCGGTGGTACCGCTCAGCGCGGTGGTACCGCTCAGCGCGGTCGATCCCGTCAGCGCGCTCAGCGCACTGGTACCGCTCAGCGCGGTCGATCCGGTGAGCGAACTGAGCGAGCTCGGGAGACCGAGCGCCGCGAGCGGATCGGTGCTCGAGGACCCCGACGAGTCCTGGCTGTCGAGCCCGCCGAGCGTTTGCAGCGCCTCCTGCCCGTAGACCGCGTCGAGGGTCGCCGCCTCGGCACTCGGTGAGCTCGCCGCTGAGCCGCTTGTCGCGCTCTGCAGCATGTTCGCGAACGAGGTCGAGGCGCTCGCCGCGGTCGCTGTCGCAGCGGTGGAGGACGCTGCACTTGCCGCTGGGGTGCTCGCGCCGGTGGCCGCGGTGCCGTCGAGCAGCGTCGGATCGGCGAACGCCGATTCGATCTGCGCAATGCGCGCGAGCATCGGCTCGAGGGACATCGACGCGATGATCGGCCCCCACAGCACGAAATTGAGGCCAAAACAGAAGACGCGCGGCCGAGCTGGCCGCGCGTCTCTGGTCCGGTCCCTCGATGGATCGGTATATATGACCCCGCGACGGGGGGCGGCTCGCGGGATGTTTTTGTTCTCTCCCCAGCCCGCAGGCCAGGGATGAGCTTTGAAAGGGGTGGGCCGGGCGGCGCCGCCGTCGGCGCCGCCCGTGCCAGCCAGAGCTACTAGCCCTGCAGCAGTGTCAGCAGGGTCTGCGGCAGGTGGTTTGCCTGCGCGAGGACCGCCGTACCGGCCTGCTGAAGGATCTGCAGGTTGGTGAACGTTGTCATCTCCGACGCCATGTCGACATCGACGATCGAGCTGTTCGCCGCGGTGAGGTTCTCCTCGTAGGTGGACAGGTTCTGCATCGTGTACTGCAGACGGTTCTGGACGGATCCGAGCGTGTCGTCCTGACCGGCGACCGCGTTGATCGCGGCGTCGATCGAAGCGAGCGCGTTCGACGAGCCGAGGCTGAACGTACCGACCGATGCGCCCAGGCTGATCGTCGACACGGCGATGACCTCACCGTCGTTCGCGCCCACCTGGAAGGTGATCGTCTGAGCGCTGTTCAGCAGGTAGATCCCGTTGAATTGGGCGGTCTCGCCGATGCGCTCGATCTCCGAAGCCAACTGGTTGACTTCGGTCTGGATCGCTGTCTGGTCGGTCGAGCTCAGCGTGCCGTTCTGGTACTGGACCGCCAGCTCGCGGATCCGCTGGAGCATCTGCTCCACCTCGCTGAGCGAGCCGTCGGCCGTCTGCACGAGCGAAACGCCGTCCTGCGTGTTCTGCTGCGCCTGGCTGACGCCGTTTGCCTGACCCTGGAGGGTCTCGCTGATCGTGAAACCAGCGGCGTCGTCGGCCGCGCTGTTGATGCGCAGACCCGAAGACAGATGCTCCATCGCGTTTGACAGCTGGGTGTCGGTGTTGACGAGGTTACCCTCGGCACCCATCGCCGCAAGGTTCGTATTGATATACAGGGACACGAGTTCATCTCCTTGATGACAGTTGTGATAGTCCCGGGCCGACTCCTTGTCAGCCCTACGACATCGTTATCGTCGCGATCGCGAAGCCCTTGAGCGGTGTCCAGAGCGTTTCTGGACGCAGCTCAGGCACTGACGTCGACGTGCTCGCGTCCGTCCTCTTGGACAGGCTCGCCAGTGACGTCTTCGGCGCCGGGCTGCGGCTGCGCCGGACGCTCGCGCCCCGATTGTTGACGGCGCTCCCGCTTCGTGCGCTCGACCGGCGGGGCTCGCTCGATCCGCACCGGTGACTGCCACGACACTGGTTCGATTCGCTCCATCGCTAGGTCTTGGCGGTTTTCCTTTGCGCGACTTCGGCGGCGCGACGCTCGAGCTGGGCTCGCGCCTCGGCTGTGACGATCGCACGCCAGGCGGCGACGCCGCAGGCCCAGGCGACCATGTAGCCGGCCACCCCGGCGATGATTGCGCGCATCCCGACCTGGCCCAGCGGGACACCGGCCTGCAACGACAGGTACGCCGCGAGCCCAAACCCGATCAGACCACCCCACGCCTTCAGCGTGCTGATCGCAAGGCTCGCCTGCGGGTGCGTTGACAGGCTGATGCCGCCGGATTCGGTGGCATCCTTGCTCTTGCCCTTGCCCTTGCCGGCCTTGCCCTTGGAGCTCTTCGCTTTGCCCTTCTTGGGCTTCTCCTCGTCGCTCACTACTGGCCCCCGGGCTCGTTCGCGTCGCCGCCCGCCGGCGCGTTGTCGCGCAGCAGCGCGCGAGCGCGCCGCTCGCAATCGAAGATGAAGTGGATCAGTCGCTCACGGTCGGCTGGTTTGATCGAGTCGAACGTGATCGCCGGATGGCCCGAGCCGACCGCCCTGACGACGCGGGCGTAACCCTCGATCGGTTCCGTTCCGGCCTCGAGCCGCAGATGGAAGCTGACGTGTTCGCCGAGCTTCAGATCGGGACCAGCGAGCAGCACACCGCCGCCGCTGAGGTCGAGCGAGAAGGTGTGACTGACCGATCCGTCGGCTGTGCGCGCCAGGCGGACCGGGCGCGACACACGGACCCGTACGAAGCGCCGCCGCTGTTCCACCTCGATCACGTCATGCACCTCGAAGTGCAGCTGGCCGTTGTCCCGCATCGAGGCCTCGCCGCTGAGGCGCGTCATACCGCGAGCCGAGCCGCATTCGAGCACGAGCTCCTCAACTGCCGGAAACGACATCCGCGCAGCGCCAGCCAACACCGCGAGCGTCAGCTCGGCGCCGGACTGCCACGCCACCTCGACGGCGATATCGCGTCCCGGACCGCGGAGCAATCTCCCGAACGCGCCCGTCAGGGGCGGCAGCGCCGGCTTTTCGCTTCGTGGTGTGCGGGTCATTTGAGTAGGCGCTCCGCGATCGAGGACGGGTCGGCCGCTGCGAGCGCGCCCGGCATCTCGAGCCCGTCATGGATGAAAACGAGCGGCA
>Ga0181525_10000025_pt1 | contig 126992 bp, 104 predicted proteins | sample PEATcosm2014_Bin_48_FD_121100 | JGI IMG/M metagenome (GOLD analysis project Ga0181525, IMG submission 121100) | Peatland microbial communities from MTU Mesocosm Facility, Houghton, MI, USA - PEATcosm2014_Bin06_10_metaG | ecosystem: Environmental > Terrestrial > Soil > Wetlands > Peat | place...
CGGAACGCGCAGGGTCTGCATAGCGGCGAGCAAACGCGGCCACGGGGTGGTCAGCACGAGCAGCACCAGGAACGTGGCCGAAGCCTCGGCGCGAACCAGCAGGAGCAGGAATATGTGTAAACCCGTTGCGGTCACTTGCCAGCCCACCACCGGCACGCGAGCAATTACCAGGCCCGGAGTCATAACAAGCGACGGCAGCATCACCGCGCCAGTAAACACCAGCACGCTTCCCCACGTCAGGCGCAACAACGTTTGTGTCTGGACTCGTGAAGCGGCAGCCATCACCAGGGCTCCGGCAAGCGCAACCGATAGCGCCGGGATGCTGGTTGAGGCGACAACTCCAACCACAAGCAGGAGCGCGGAGATGATTTTCGAGCGCGGCGAGAGGCGCTGCAACAACCCGCTTCTGCCGCTGACCTCCTCGGCGCGGTTGATCGCCTCGAGGCCCTCGAGGAGATGCCCGAGGTTGTTCTCGAGAAATCCACCCGGCCGGTGTTTCGAGGCGAATGCGGAGGTCATGAGTTGTGGTGTTGCGGGCGGCGCCGGAGGGGCGATCCGCGCAGGAACCATAGTGAGGTTTGACAAACCAGAATGATGAGCCCGCCTCCGGTGAGCGCCGATAGAAAGTAGCCAAAAACCGGCTCACGGAATAGCGGCGGGGCATAGTCCGGCATCGGCGCCGTCCAAACCGAAGCGAGACGCTCAAGGCCCGCTGGAATCCGGGCGGGAGGCGCGATGTTGCTCGAGGCGCGCTGGATCTCCGCCCGCTTGGCCGCGCTGCGCCAATCCTTCGGCGCCCATTCGCCCCAGGCCGTCCCGGTGGCGATCAGGCCCAGCGGCGTCAGAATCATGAGGATTGCCAATCCAACCCAAAGCGGCCGAAGCGAACCCGGGCCGGCCGCTTGCGGACGCTCAGCGTTCGACCCAAGCAGGGAAAGGTTGGTCTTCTGCAAAAATGCGTACACGCCCCCGGAGATAACCATTTCCGCCACCCCGGCCAGGCTGAGGTGGCCGATCATCATGGCCGGAATCGCGATATGCAGAGGATAGGGCGCAAATAGCGGCGCGCCGCTGGCATCGTGAAACAGCAGCGGCTGAACGCCAAGTTCGATGCCTGCGAGCAGAGCGGCAACGTTCAAGCCCACGTATCCGCCCAGAGCGCAAGCCACTACGCGGCGGCGGGACGTCGCTTCCGTGCGGAAGGCAACCAGCCGGTAGACACCCCAAGCGCACAGACAGCCGGCGATCGCCATATTGAAGCAGTTGGCGCCCAACGCCGTAATTCCTCCGTCGCCGAAAAGCAGTGCCTGAATGCCGAGGGCGAGGGATACGGCGATCATCGCGGCCCAAGGCCCTAACAGAGCCGCCCCCAGCCCGATGCCGACCGCGTGCGCACTGGTCCCCCCCGGCAGCGGGATGTTAAACATCATCACCACGAAAGAGAAGGCCGCAAAGAGCGAGACCAAGGGGATGAGGCGGGTGTGCAGGCGCCGGCGAAGGGAACGCAAACCCGCGTACCAAAAGGGGGTTGCCGCCCCAAAGAGTGAAGCGCAAGTAACCGGACTGAGATACCCGTCTGGAATGTGCATGGACGGCGAGTCGAAGTCCTACGGCTCGACACCTTATTCTACGCCGCAATAGCAAGTTTTGGATGTTCGTGCTACGGGGATGGGCAGGAATTTCGTCTGTGCCAGAACCACAGCCTGAAGGCTGTGCCACGGGCTAGTTGGTGGTGTCTGAAATTCAGACACTACGGGCTAGTTGGTGGTGTCTGAAATTCAGACACTACGGGCTAGTTGGTGGTGTCTGAAATTTCAGACACTACGGGCTGGTTGGTGGTGCGCTAAATCCTAGCGCACTACGGGATGGTTGGTGGTGCGCTAAATCCTACCGCACTACCGGCTGGTTGGTAGTGTCCTAATAGGACACTACCGGCTGGTTTTGCGCCGGGGCCGCTCTGTGCTAACATACGAGGGTACAAACACGAAAAAGATTAAGGTAAGACGAGGAGTAACGTTTTCGAGATGGCCCTGGCGGAACTGAAAAAATCGCAAGTGATTGATCAATACCGGATCCACAAGACGGATTCGGGATCGCCAGAGGTGCAGGTAGCTCTTCTGAGTCAGCGTATTCTTCAATTGGGCGACCACTTTAAGTTGCACAAGAAGGATAATCATTCCCGCCGTGGTCTTCTGCTGATGGTTTCGCGGCGTCGAAGGTTGCTTAAGTATTTGAAGGATCGCACTCCGGAGCGCTATCAGGCTCTCATCCAGAGCTTGGGCATACGCCGCTAAGACTACTCTAAGGCAGGCGCCGGTTTGTTTCCGGCGTGACATCGTTCTGTCTGAGCGATTCCTTCCCCCTCTAAGTCCTCACTTAATCCTTTACTTGGCAGGCCAGGGCCTTGCGGCCAATTTTATGCTGCCAAGCGTGAAGGAAAGTCTAATGTCACATACAGTTGAAATTGACCTGGTTGGGTCAAAGATTACGCTTGAGACCGGCAAGGTCGCCAAGCAGGCTAATGGAAGTGTGGTTGTCCGATCGGGTGATTCCGTCGTGCTCGTCACTGCCTGCGCCAACGAGGAGCCCAAAGTGGGCGCTTCTTTTTTCCCGCTCACGGTGGATTACCGCGAGTACACGTATGCTGCCGGGAAGTTCCCCGGCGGCTTCATCAAGCGCGAGGGCCGTCCTTCGGAGAAGGAGATTCTCACCAGCCGTCTGATTGACCGCCCGGTGCGTCCCCTGTTCCCGGAAGGCTTCACGTGCGAGTCGCAAATCATCGCGATGGTGCTCAGCGCCGATCCCGAGCGCGATCCCAGCGTGCTGGCGATCGTGGGCGCGGGCGCAGCGCTGGCCATTTCCGACATCCCCTTCCATCACACGCTGGCGGCGGTGCGAGTTGCCCTGCACAAGGGCGGCTTGCTGGCAAATCCCTCCTATGAGGAGACCAAGGAAGCCAAGCTGAACATCGTGGTGGCGGGCACCGAGGAAGGCATCGTCATGGTGGAAGCCGGCGCCAACGAAGCCACCGAAGGCGAGGTGATCGATGCCATCGAATTCGGTCACGACTGTTGCAAGAAGATTGCTACGGCCATCCAGGAGCTGGTAAATATCTGCGGCAAGACGAAGCGGAAATATGTTCCAACGCCGATTGACGAGGCGATTGCCAAGAAAGTCTCCTCCACCATCCGCGTGGAATTGACTGACGCCCTGGACACCAAGAAGTACCCCAAGCTCGAGAGCTACCGGCGCGTAAGCGAGGCGAAAGAGAAAACGGTGGCCGCTTTCACCGAAGAAGAGAAGCCCGAGGTGTTAAGGGCATTCAGCGCCCTGAAGGAGAGCATTTTCCGCGACGAGATTCTGAAATCGAAACGCCGTCCGGATGGGCGCGCCTTCGACGAAATTCGCGACATCACCTGCGAAGTCGGCTTGCTGCCGCGTACCCATGGCTCGGCCATTTTTACGCGCGGCGAGACCCAGGCGCTGGTTACAATCACCCTCGGCACAAAAGACGACGAGCAGCGTATTGAGATGTTCGATCTCAGCCAGACTTCGAAGCGCTTCATGCTGCACTACAACTTCCCGCCGTTCAGCGTCGGCGAAGTGGGGTTCATGCGCGGCGCCGGCCGCCGGGAAATCGGCCACGGCGCGCTTGCCGAGCGGGCTCTGGCGGCGGTGATTCCGGACGACCAGAAGTTCCCCTACACGATGCGCGTGGTCAGCGACATTCTCGAATCTAACGGTTCGAGTTCCATGGCTAGCGTATGCGGTGGCACGCTCTCCCTAATGGATGCGGGTGTGCCGCTAAGGGCTCCGGTGGCGGGCATTGCGATGGGCCTCGTTAAAGAAGGTCCGGCCTATGCCGTGCTCACCGATATCGCGGGCGCGGAAGATCACTACGGCGACATGGATTTCAAAGTGGCCGGCACGAAGGATGGCATCACCGCGCTGCAGATGGATATCAAGGTGCCCAACGTCACCGCGAAAATCATGCAGGAGGCTCTGGCCCAGGCCCGCAAGGCGCGGCTCGAAATCCTCGAAACCATGATCGCCACCATTGCCGAGCCGCGAACGGAACTATCGAAATACGCGCCGCGCATTTACACCACCAAGATCCCGACCGACAAGATTCGCGAGCTGATCGGGCCCGGCGGCAAGGTGATCAAGGGCATCATTGAGCAGACGGGAGTAAAGATTGACGTCACCGACGACGGCACCGTGAACATCTTCGCTTCCGACGGCGTATCGGCCAAACGGGCGCTGCAGATGGTCAGCGACATTGCCGCCGTTGCCGAGGTCGGCACGACATATCTCGGCAAGGTGGTGCGCATCGCTGAATTCGGTGCGTTCGTGGAGATTTTCCCGGGCACCGATGGGTTGCTGCACATCAGCGAGATTTCCGAGAGCCGCATCAAGAACGTTCGCGATGAGCTCAAGGAAGGCGATCAGATTCTTGTGAAGGTGCTCGCGCTCGAAGGCAACAAGATCAAGCTAAGCCGCAAAGCGATCCTCAAAGAACAGCGCGAGAAGCTGAAGGTCGGCGCGGATAAGGGCGAATAGGCTCTTCCGCGAATCGCAATTCTGAGTCGAAAGCGCCGCGAGGCGCGGCGTAAAGCAAGAAAACGAGCTTTTATGCCGGCGCCCGCGGCCTTTTTCATTTCCCGAGCCAGGTAACGCTCTCCGGCTTCGAGCCTTCACACCCCATCACTTCCGTCACTCCGGAAGTGATGTCGGCGCACGCGTTATTCACGGCCGAGCGGATCGCGGATTCCTCGCTCCTGGCGGCTACCGTCTTGCATGCTGTCCGGCCGTTATAAGCCATGCAGACACGGACACGGCGCCGGACGCCGGCCATCGTCGAGTAAAGAACCAACGCGACGAAGCCGACCATCAGCAACGCCACAATTACGCCGACCTTCTTGTTCAAAACCCAGCCTCTTGAAAGAAGTTGCCCATGTTGCGGTATTTCGCAACGCGATCGTGTATCAGTTGCTCGGACGTCATATGCGCCAGTTCGGCCAGCCCTTGCTGAATCCGCTCCTTGACGGCCTTGGCTGACGCGTCCCAATCCGTCTGAGCGCCTTCGGGGGGTTCCGGGATGATCCCATCAATCAGCTTCATCCCGAGCAGATCCTGCGCCGTTAGCTTCAGCGCGGCCGCGGCCAAAGACGCTTTGCTGGCATCGCGCCAGATGATAGCCGCGCAGCTTTCCGGGCTGATGACGCAGTACCAGGCGTTTTCGAGCATGTAGACCTTGTTGCCGACGCCGACCGCAAGCGCGCCACCGCTGCCGCCTTCTCCGATAACGACGACAATCAGCGGCGAGCGAAGACGCGCCATTTCTCTCAAGTTGAGCGCGATGGCCTCAGCCTGGCCGCGCTCCTCGGCATCGATGCCGGGGTAGGCGCCGGTGGTGTCAATCAACGAGATGATGGGGCGCCGGAACTTCGAGGCCAGTTGCATCAGGCGCAGCGCCTTGCGGTAGCCTTCGGGCTTCGGCATGCCGAAATTGCGAAACAACTTCGCCTTCGTATCGCGGCCTTTTTGCTGCCCAATGACCATAACAGGCTCGCCGTCGAGATTCGCAAACCCTCCGACCACGGCATGATCGTCGCCGAAAGCGCGGTCGCCATGAATCTCTTCAAAGCCAGTGAAGATGCGCTCGATATAGTCGAGGGCGTGGGGCCGCTTGGGATGGCGGGCGAGCAGCACGCGCTGGTAGCTGGCTGTTATTTCGGGCGCAGGCGCCGCAGCGCCCGCCGATTCGTCTTCAGGCATAGTTGATTCGCTCACTTTGGGACGGCATCGCTTCAGGAGGCGATAATCTCCAGCGCCTCCGGCCCGCAGATCTTTTCCACTTCGATCCGAAATTCCTTGTCCGGCCGCACTTTGGCCGCTAGATCCATAATGACCGAAAAGTCCTTCGGTTTTTCGAGCCGCAGCCGCACCTCGGTATTTCCCTGTTTCCGCCGGAACAACTGGCTCAACTGGTCGGCCTTGGCCGCCGAGCGCTCATCGCGAATATAGACCCGGATGGATATGACCGAGGGCAGGTCCACGCGGGCATTCGCAAGCGGGATAATGTCCTGCACGGAAATTCGCGGGGACGCGCCCTCCTCCTGAATCACGTTGCCATTTATCAGGACGGCCGCATCTTCCTTCAATTCGGTGAGCAGTTCCTCATAGCGCGTGGTGAACACCAGGGCCTCGACCGAGCCGCGAGCGTCCTCCAATCGCATGGCGGCATAATACTTGTTCTCCTTCGTCTGCTTGCGCTGGATGCCCGTAAGAATGCCGCACATGGAAACCGGGGTGCCGCGCTCGAGGCCCTCCAATTTGTCGGTCGAGTAAGCGGCCAGCTCGGACACCTTGAGGGCGAACTCATCGAGCGGATGTCCCGAAACATAGATGCCGAGAGTCTCCCTCTCGCCGCTGAGCTTTTGCGAGATAGTCCAATCGGGGAGCGCGGCTAATGGCGCTTCTTCTCGCGGCTGATCGATGGCTCCGAAGAGGCCGCCCTGGCCAAGCTCACGGTCGCGCGACGCGCGCATGCCTTCGTCGAGCGCCCGGTCAATCGCCTCAGTTAGCTGTGCTCGGTTGGCGCCGAAAGAATCCAGCGCGCCGGCGCGAATCAGGCTCTCAATCACGCGGCGGTTGAGCGCATTCAACTGCACGCGATGGCAGAAATCGAATAAGGAAGTGAATTTGCCCCCGCGATCGCGCGCACTGGCGATAGCTTCCACGGCGCCGTGGCCGACGTTCTTCACCGCGCCGAGGCCGAAGCGGATGGCGTCGCCGGATGGCGTGAAATGAAGGTCGCTTTCGTTGACATCCGGCGGCAGAACGCGAATACCAAGCTCGCGGCATTCATTGATGTATTTGACGATCTTGTCGGTGTTCCCCGATTCAGAGGTCAGCACGGCGGACATAAATTCCACCGAGTAGTGCGTCTTAAGATAGGCCGTGATGTAAGCGAGAAAGGCATAAGCCGCCGAGTGGGACTTGTTGAATCCGTAGCCGGCGAATTGCTCCATCAGGTCGAATATCTTGGCGATTTTGCGCTCGGGGAAACCGCGCTGCTTGGCGCCTTTGACGAAACGATCGCGCTGGGCGGCCATCTCCTCGGCTTTCTTTTTGCCCATGGCGCGGCGGAGCAGGTCGGCCTCGCCGAGTGAATATCCCGCAAGGACGTTCGAGATCTGCATCACCTGTTCCTGATACAGGATGACGCCATATGTTTCCTCGAGCAGCGGCTTCAGCTCCGGCAGATCGTACACCACGGTTTTGCGGCCATGCTTGCGGTCGATGAAATCCGGGATCATGCCGCCCTGAATGGGTCCGGGGCGGTAAAGGGCATTCAGCGCGCACAAATCTTCAATGCGATTCGGCTGGTAGCGGCGCAGGATATCCTGCATTCCCGGGGATTCAAACTGGAAGACGCCGGCCGTGAACCCGTTGCTGAAAATCTTTTCGTAAGTTTCCTTGTCGTCGAGTGGCAGGTCTTCCACCTGGATCTTCACTCCGTGGAATTTCTGAATCAGCCGCAGCGCATCTTCAATGATGGTGAGCGTTGTCAGGCCGAGAAAATCCATTTTCAGCAGGCCGAGTTTTTCGAGGCCCACCATGTCGTACTGGGTGACAATTTCGTTCTTATTAGTGACGAACAGCGGCACTAGCTCAAGCAGCGGCACTGACGAGATCACGACGCCCGCAGCATGCATGCCGGCGTTGCGCGCAACACCTTCCAGCTTCAAGCTGACATCCAGCACCTCTTTCACGCGGGGGTCGCGCGCGGCGGCGTCCTTGAGCTGGGGATCGCTCATCGCCTCCTTCAGCTTGATATCGAGCTGCCGGGGCACGAGCTTCGAGATACGGTCCACATCCGCGAAGCTCATGTCGAGCACGCGGCCCACATCCTTGATCGCCGCCTTGGCGGCCAGCGTGCCGAAGGTGATGATCTGCGCAACCTGCTCGCGGCCGTATTTCTCGGTGACATATTGGATCACCTCGCCACGGCCGCGGGTGCAGAAATCGACATCGATATCGGGCAGGCTGATGCGCTCAGGATTCAGAAAGCGCTCGAAGAGGAGACCGTACTCGAGCGGGTCAATGTCCGTGATCCCCATCGCGTAACCCACCAGGCTGCCCGCAGCCGAGCCTCGCCCGGGCCCGACCGGGATGTCGCGCGACTTTGCGAACCGGATGAAATCCCAGACGATCAGAAAGTAGCCTGGGAACTTCATTTGCTGGATCATGCCGATCTCGAATTCCAAGCGTTCGATGTATTCGGCGATGTCGTGCTTCAGGCGGCCTTGCGCGCGCAGCGCCTCGAGGCGGGGACGGCGCCTCTCAAAGCCCTGGCGCGCGATCCAGGCGAAGTAGGTGTCGGCAGTGTGATCTTCCGGCACCTCAAACCGCGGGAACGGGTCCTCGACTTTTTCAAGCTTGACGTGGCAGCGCTGTGCGATGTCCCAGGTGATATCGAGCGCGTGCTCCACCTCGGCAAACCGCTGCAGCATCTCCGCGCGCGATTTGAGATAGAACTCGGGCGTCGAAAAACGCATGCGGTTCGTGTCCGACATGGTCTTGCCAGTCTGAATGCAGAGCAGGATTTCATGCGCGCGCACGTGATCGCGGGTGAGGTAGTGCGAGTCATTGGTGACCACCAGTGGGATGCCGGTTTCACTCGCCAGCCGGCGCACCTGCGGCATCGCGACACGATCCTGATCCAGATCGTGGTCCTGCATTTCCAGGAAAAAGTTCTTGCTTCCAAAGATCTCGCCGTACTCGTTGGCCAGCCGCTTGGCTTCGCTATAGCGCTCATTGAGAATGCTCTCGTTGATATCGCCGCGAAGGCAGGCCGAGAGCGCAATCAGGCCCTTCGAATGCTTGGCCAGCAGGTCTTTGTCGATCCGGGGTTTGTAATAGAAACCCTCCAGATAGCCGATCGAGGCCAGCCGCGTGAGATTGCGGTAGCCTTCCTGGTTCTCGCACAGCAGCACCAGATGGTTGTAGCGATCGGTATCCGAGCGCGTCTTGCAGCCCTGCTGCGACACGTAGACTTCGCAGCCGATCACCGGGCGAATGCCGTGGGAGTTCGCCTCGTTATAGAACTCCACCGCCCCGAACAGGTTGCCATGATCGGTCATGGCAATGGCGGGCATCTTCTGCTCCTCGGCAATCGACATCAATTGCTTGATTTCGCAAGCGCCATCGAGGAGCGAGTAATCGGTGTGACAGTGGAGATGAACGAACGGCCGTTCTGGCATCGAGCTACATTCCAGTGTAGCGGGATCGGGAAGCACGGGAGCAGAGCGCGCAACCTGTGGGAAATCTCAGGAACCGAAAAAAGTTTTATACTTCAGGCATGACACTCAAGAACGCCGCGCTCTTCGCACTCGTCGGGGTGCTTCTGCTAACGCTGCTATTGGCCGTATATTTCATCCGCGACGCGTTGAGTTTCATTCGTGGCGCCCTTGCGGTGATAGACGTGCTGACATCGGCAATTCGATTACTGGCCGGCCTGGGTTTGACGGTATTTCTGTACGTTTTCCATAAGAACCAATCCTGAGGTCCAACATGGCATCCGCTCCCTGGCGCTTCGCGAGCTACGGTCGCGTCAGCAAGCGGGTAGACGTTGTGCGCAAACTTCCGCAACTTGGCTTGTCTTAGAACCTTGCGCGAAGAGACTATTTTGCGAGGCTCTCTTCGGCCTCCCTCTCGAGCTCGGCGATTTGAACCGGGGGGAAACCCGCATCTTTAAGCTGCTGGTTCAGTTTCGGCAGCGCATCGCTTTCAAGCGTCTTCCACTTTGCCAGTTCGCGCTTCAAGGGGCCAAGGCATTGCGTGTAGAGTGCCCGCACTTGCGAAGGCGGCGTGCGATCGGCGCTCTCGACGGCGCCAAGGGCTGAGGTGAGACCCATGGACGTATAACGAAGGCCTTCTTCGAGGCCGGACTTCCCGCCTGTCATCAAGTCATTCACCTCGGCGGACAACGCGGCAACCGGTCCGCCCAGCGTTGTGTGGCTCGAGTCCAATTTGGAATGAATGCTCTCCAGTTGGGTGCGCAGAGCGGTGGCAGCCGCGAACGCCTTCTTCGCGCGAATCATGTCGTCAAACACGCGGCTGGCGAGATCGAATTGCTCGGCAAGCTCCGCCCGGGTGGCAGCGCAGCGGGGGTCCATGGATATCTTGAGCGGCTGGACGAACTCGCCGCCTTGGGCGACGAGTTTCACCGTGTATGTCCCGGGCATCACCAACGGGCCCAAAAACGCCGAATTCCCCTCATCGTCTTCGTCATCTTCATCGGCCGATTTGTTGCCGGTTCTCGCGTAGCGTAAATCCCACACGAAGCGATGGAGACCCGGTTCCACGCTGAGGGTCCGAGGTTTCTGGAACCAGCGCGGGGCAATGGCGGCTTGCGAGGGAGGCGGCTCCGTCTTGTCCGCGCTGGAGTATCGCCGCACCAACTTTCCTCCCGCGTCGAGTATCTCGAGCCGCACTTCTCCCTCGACCCGGCTGGCAAAGAAGAAATCGATGTAAGCGCCGCGCGGAGGATTCGAAGCTTGCGGCTCTTCAGGAGGCAGAGGCGTGCCGATGAAACCGTCGCTTGTCATGCGAACCGCGGCGGAAGGCTTGAAAAGCAGAACGGCGGGCAAGGGTCCGTTGATTTGACGCAGTGGAGCGATATCATCCAACACCCAGAACGATCGCCCATGCGTGGCGGCAATCAGGTCGTTTCCGTGAATCACCAGATCGCGCACCGAGCTTAGGGGCAGATTTAGCTGGAGCGACTGCCAGTGATCGCCATCGTCGAATGATGCATAGACTCCAAACTCAGTGGCGGCAAACAGGAGTCCTGCTTTCGAAGGATCCTCGCGAATGCAATTCAGAAAAGCGTTGGCTGCGATGCCATCGGCGATCTGTGTCCATGTCTTGCCGTAGTCGCGGGTTCGGTACAGATAAGGATGCATGTCATCCAGGCGGTGCCGGTCGACCGCGGCATAGGCTTCGCCGCGCTTGAAATGCGAGACCTCGAGTTGCGTGATCTTGCTCCACTTCGGTAGCTTGGCGGAACTGCCGGCCGCATCGGGACTGACCCACGCGGGCGTTACGTCAGTCCACGTCTTTCCAGCATCCCGCGTCAAGTGAACCAGGCCGGTATCGCTTCCCGCCCAGATCTCACTGGCGTCCAGGAGGGACGGAGCAATGCTGTAAATCACGCCGTAGCCGCGCTCAACGGCGTTATCCGGATTTGTAGGACCATCCTGCTTCGCAATGGCAGAGTTACTCGCAGCGCCGGTCAGATCCGGGCTGATTGCCTTCCAATGCAATCCTCCATCGACGGTCTTCATCACAAACTGAGTGCCGAGAAAGAGCGCTCCAGGCTCGGACGGCGAAAAGAGGAGAACCGGCGTCCAGGGATCGCGGAATTTGCGTTTGTTGATCTCCGATCCAAATCCCGGCATCGGCCACGGCGAAATGTTCTGGGTCTGCATGGTTCGCCGGTCGAATCGACCTACATCGCCGTAGATACTCGAGATGTAAAAAATGTTCGGGTTCCTGGGATCCGGAGCAATGTAGCCGCTTTCGCTGCCGCCCACGGAAAACCAATCGCGGGCGTCAATCTGTCCCTTGTCGCTGCGGCTGGCTACTGCGGCGGTTCCGCTATCCTGTTGCGAGCCGTAAATGTGATACGGAAACTCGTTGTCCGTGATGACGTGGTAAAACTGCGCGGTCGGCTGGTTGTACCAGGTGCTCCAGGTTTCGGCGCCGTCGATCGTAACAGAGGTGCCCTGGTCAGTGGCAAGCACCATGCGCAGCGAATTGGCAGGATCGATCCAAAGCTGATGATAGTCGTCACCGCCTGGAGCGCCGCGCACGATGGATAATGTCTTGCCCGCGTCGGCGAGTTTGTAGAGCGCGACGTTCGGGATGTAAACGATATCGGGGTTATGCGGATCGGCCGTGATGCTCGAGAAATACCAGGCGCGGCTGGTGATGCGCGAGTCGCTATTGGCCAGGACCCAATTGTTGCCGCCGTCATCGCTGCGGTAGAGCCCGGATTTGCCGGCCGCGTGCGGGCCGGCGTCGATCAGGGCATATACACGCTTGCCGCGTGTTCCCGGCGCAATCGCCACGCCTACGCGGCCCCATCCGCCTGACGATTCGCTGTTGGGCGGAAGGCCGTGGCCCGTCGACTCGGTCCAAGTAGCTCCGCTGTCGAGTGAGCGAAACAAGCCGCTGCCGCCTGGGGCTTCGGAGTATTCAATCGGCGCATAGGTGCTCCAGGGCGGGCGATGGGCGTTCCAGAGGCTCGCGAACAGAATCCGCGGCGCATCGGGAGCGATGGCGATATCGGCCGCGCCGAGAACGGGTTTCTTGAACAGCACCTTCTCCCACGTCTCGCCGCCATCTCCAGACCGGTACACGCCGCGCTCCGGATTGGCAGCATACGCATGACCCAAGACCGCCGCATAAACCACATTCGCGTTGGCAGGATCCACGACGATACGGCTGATCTGGCGAGTATTTTTCAGGCCGGCGCTTTTCCAGGTTTTGCCGCCGTCGGTGGATTTGTAGACCCCGTCGCCAGTGGCCAAGTCGCTCCGGATGTCCGATTCGCCGGTGCCCGCGTAGATGATTTGCGGATCGGAGGGCGCCACCTCGAGTGCTCCGATGGAAGCCACGGGCTGGCCGTCAAAGATGGGCGTCCAAACAGCGCCGGCATCGGTTGTCTTCCAGATGCCGCCATCCACCGAGCCGAAGAAGAAAGTGCGGCCATCGCCGGGAACGCCGGATGCGGCAACCGAGCGCCCTCCTCGAAACGGGCCGACTAACCGCCAGCTCAAGCCGTTCAAGAGATCCGAAGACGGAGGCTGTCCCGGCAAGACCAGACTAAACAGGAGGGTTAGAGCGAGGTAGCGTAGTCGCGACATAGAGCCCAAAATAGCAGGACAGAATCCGTGCGCAGTCTGAGGCCCAATCCGAGCCGCGACGAAAGGGAGCGGCCCGCTCGCAGATCAATCGCGGCTGGCCAGGTGCACAACGGTTTCAAAGTGGTAGGTTTGCGGGAAAAGATCCACTAAGCTGGCTCGTTCGATCCGGTACGCCGCGCTCAAGCTCTTCAGATCCCGCGCCAGCGTGGCAGGATCGCAGCTCACCACCACCAGCCGGCGCGCGCGTAATCGAACCAGTTCATCCGTCACGGCTTTGCCGAGGCCGGCGCGGGGCGGGTCGACAACAATCAAGCCAATCGGCGCCTGAGCCTCCCTCAGAAAATCTTCACTGGCTGCTCGCACGCAGCGAATCGCGGTTCCGGCGGAGGCGCAATTCCATTCCAGGTCACGAAATGCCGGCCCACTGCGCTCCACCGCCGTCACTTGCCCGAATCGTTTGGCGAGCGGCAGCGTAAAAAGTCCCACACCCGCGTAGAGATCGATCACGGCTGCCTCGCCGGCCGCGGAATCAAGACCGCCCAACACTTCTTCAACGAGCGAATCGATAAGAAAGCGGTTGACTTGAAAAAACGAGCCTCGGCCAATGCGAAAAGTGTGACCGGCCGCCCGATACTCCAATGGCTCCGCCTGGAATCCGGGAATTGTCTCCGCGCAGAAGCTGAAGAATCGCGCAGCCACTGGCCGCCTCGATTGCACGATGTTCAACTGGACGTCGCTTTCGTTCGTGAAAACCTCGAGTGCCTCGAGAAACTCGGGCCATTCCGGCCGGCGCACGGCGTCCTTGAGGGCCAACAAAGCCTGATTCAAGCGCGGCGAGGCAACCGGGCACGAATCCACTGCGCACAACTCGTGAGACTCAGCGCGCCGGAAGCCCAATTGCCGCCCCAAGAAATGGAGCTGAATCCGATTGCGATACCCCCACGGTTCGGCGCTCGCAATTCTCAATGGAACATCCAGGTCAATGCCGCCAAGGCGGCGCAACGTTTCCCGCAGAATAGCTTGCTTCTGTTCGAGCTGATAGGGGTAGCCGGCGTGCTGGTATTGGCAACCACCGCAATCGCCGAAATACCGGCAGGCTGGCTGGATGCGCTGCGCGGAAGGCTCGATCAGCTCCGCGACTTCGCCGCGCAAGGTCGCTCCCTTCGCCGGCCGGGTCCCTGCGCGCACCAGTTCACCTGGCAAGACAAATGGCAACAAGACCACCTGGCCGTTTTGCCGGGCCAGCCCATCTCCGCCGTATACCAGCTTTTCGATTCTCAACGCGCTGCCTGCGGGTTCGTCCATCTATCTCCGTTCACTTCCGTGGCGCGGGCTGTCAAGCCTGCAGAGCCGGGAGTCGCCCCGACTTTTCTTGCTGATTCATTTTGAACCCGCTCGCATTCGTCCTTCGCTTACGATAGAAGTTTCGCTTCATCTTTATTCTCGGCCAGCGGCTTCACGCGAGGCTTGGCCCGGACCTGAACACACAATGCGAGCACGCGTCTTTTCCGGCATTCAACCGAGCGGTCAACTTCATCTGGGTAATTACCTGGGCGCCCTGAAAAACTGGGCGGAGATCCAGGGCCAGTACGAAAGCATCTTCTGCATCGTAGATCTGCACGCAGTCACGGTCTACCTGGATCCGGCCGAGCTGCGCGCCAAGATCCGCGAAACGGCGGCTCTGTTCATCGCCTCAGGCATCGATCCGGCTCAATCCTCGATTGTCGTTCAATCCGATATTCCGGCTCATGCGGAGCTCGCCTGGATGCTCACCTGCGTCACACCGGTGGGTTGGCTTCAGCGCATGACGCAGTTCAAGGCGAAGGCCGAGAAGCAGGAGACCGTGGGAGACGGATTGCTGCAGTATCCGGTGCTCATGGCGGCCGACATACTCCTTTACAACGCGAGCATCGTTCCCGTGGGCGAAGACCAGTCGCAGCACCTCGAACTGGCCCGCGATATCGCGCAGCGATTCAACTCGCTTTATGGGGAAACCTTCGTGATGCCGGCGACTCATCTGCCGCTGGTGGGCGCGCGCATCATGGGCCTCGACGATCCCACCACCAAAATGAGTAAGTCGGCTCCCGGCTCAAATCACGCTATCGCTTTGTTGGACCCGCCGGCGCTGGTGCGCAAGAAAATCGCCCGCGCCACCACTGACTCCGCGCCGTCGGTGGATCCGGCCAGCATGGGACCCGGCATCGCCAACCTGTTCACGATAGCCCAGGCTTGCGACCCCTCTGTCACCAAGGAGCAGGTTGCGGGAATGCGTTACGGGGACTTCAAGAAGTTCGTGGCCGAACGCGTAGTCGCGAGGCTGGAGCCAATTCAGCAAAAGTACCGCGAGGTCACCGCTGATCCGCTCTATCTGGACAGCGTCCTCAAGCAGGGACGGGAACGGGTCACGCCAATGGCCGCACAGACCCTCAAAGCGGCTAAGCACGCGATGGGTCTTTATACAGTCGATTAGCCGCGGAGGCGGGCCGACGAGGGCGTCGGCTGCGGACCAGGGGGTCCGCCCCACAACGGATCCGCATGTCCGGCGGCACGCGCCACATGATGCTATTGGTCGGGCGGTTTCTCGCCGGGCTTATACAGACTGGGGACCTTCTTCTGTGGCTGCTCCTGGTCAGTCTGCTCTTTGCGCTCCTTGACTTCCTTGGCCGACATGCTGGCCTCGCGTTCTTTCTTCTCGCGCGCTTCGGCCGCGCGCAGTTCAGCTTGCCGCTTGCTCGAGTCTACCTGGGAAAGCTCCAGGCTGTCGTTGGTGGTGTCAATGGCCTGGTTGAGGGCAAATTCGTACCGCGAAATATCCGCCGGCTGCATCGGCTCGATTTTCTTGAGCCGATCGAGAAACTCCTTCTCCGCCACCACCACCGCGTCCATGCCCTTATCGATAGGCAATTTGCGGCGTAGCGCATCGTCGGCTACCGTGTCAATGGCTTCGATGATGTGCGTGTAATCCTCAAGCGTGTCGTGAATGAAGGCGCTTCGGCCCGGCTTTTGCTTTTCTATGGTCTGAGTCAGAATGTCCAGGCGCAGCTTGGCAAATCTGGTGTACAGACGAATGCGGTCATTCGGCTCCTGGACATCCCGGATCTGCTCCACTTCGGAGGTGGAAAGGAAATCGCGATTTTGACCAAGCGACGCGCGGGCGAGGCACGCCACCGCAATTGCGGACGCAGCCAGACGGTTCATTTCTTCATTGCTCCACTTAGCAGCTTATCGTGAATCTCGTCAAGCTGTCGCGCCGTATACTCAGCCCACCCGCGGTCGTCGACGCTCAAATCGACAATCAGCGTCTTCATCCGGCGCATCAGGCTCTTTACCCGAATCTCGGCCGGCCTGTAATTGCGGGATTTGTGGGCGGCGTCGAGCGAGGCCGTGCAGACATTCAACAGCTTGATCATTTCATCCAGATGCTGATCGCCGGCCTTGATTTGGCCTTTGTCATAGGCCGCGCGCGCGTCGGTGAATGCGGTTTCGGCCAGCGATAGCGCGCGATCCGCGCGGCGCGACGGATCAGGCTCGCTGTTAACGCTCTCAACCGCGGATTTGCTTTGGGCGGCTTCGTCTTGCGCGGCCCATAGCCCCGCGGCGGCCGGAAAGAACGCCAGGCAGGCAGACAACCAGATCGCAGCGGGCCAAGTCCCGGCCAGACGGCCCGCAGCATCACCGGCCTGCCAGCTCATGCTCCAGGATCCGTACTCTCTGCCGGGCCTTGAATTCTTCGTCGGGGTGTTCACCCTGGCTCAATTCGAGGAACCGCTTGTAGTTATCGACCGCGGGCTTCCTCTGTTTCAGCTTATCGAGAATGATGGCACGGAAATAGAAATGACCAGCCTTTTCGGCGTGGAGGCGACGGATCTGGTCGAGCGCGTCCAGCGCCTGCGGATATTCCTCCGCTAGCGTCGCCGCCGCGGCCAGCTCGCTCCAGGGCGTGTCCAAATCCGGCTTGATCTTTGCGGCCGCTGAGAAGCGGGCGGCAGCCTTGGGATATTCGTGCGCTTGCATGGAGATTCGCCCGGCGGCCATCAGGACGTCGTAGTCATTGGGATCCTGATCGAGCGCTTTCTCGAGCAGCGGGAGGGCTTTCTTGGATTGTTGACTTTGGATGTAGGCAGTCGCCAGAGACAGCGCGTTGGCCCTGGTCGGCGAGGTGGAATAGGCGGCCTCGTACTCGACAGCGGCCTTGTCCGGCTGCCCCGCCGCCATATATAGCTCCGCAAGCTTCAGGTTCGTGTCCGCTTCGATTGGCAGTCCCTTCAGGATGGCAATTGCGTCCATGGGACGATGCGCGCCCGCATAGGCTGATGCCAGTTCGACTTGCCGCGATTCCAGAGCTGGATCGAGCTCCGCCGCCCGCCGGTAATGCGCCGCGGCCTCATCGATCGAATTCATCCGTAGCAGACTCTGCCCCCAGCCAAGCTCGGAGCGGGCAGATTTTGGATCCAGCTTCGCAGCCGCTTCGAAAGAAGCCGCGGCCTCTTTGTATTGGCCGGCGGCGAACTGGCTTTCAGCCAGGTAAAGCCGTGGCCGGAACTGATCGTCCTTAAGCCGGCATGCCTCGGCTAGCTGCACGGCGGCCTCAGCCGGTTTCGCGTCCCGGAAATACACCATGCCCAGATTGAGGCGCGCTTCGTAGAGGTCGGGCTTCACCTCGAGGGCCCGCAGATAGTGCTCGATGCTATCGGCGTCTTTGCCCAGCGCAGACTCAGCCAGAGCCAGATTGAACCAGGCCGAGAAGTTCTTAGGCTCGTCAGCCGCGATTTTGGCGAAGATTCGGATGGCGGCGGGATAGTTCTTCTGGTCGAGAGCCTGGAACCCTTCGTTTTCCGCGCTCTGCCCAATGACGGCGCCGGCCGCTGCGGCGAAAAGCAAAAGCAATCCGAAAGTACGCCTCATCGAGAGCCGCCTTCGTCAGAAGCCGTGGAAAAATCGCTGGGACAGACAGCCGCGCCGGGCAGAAGTCGTTTGCAATCGGGAGTTCTTTCGATGTCGCTTGTGTCAGTCCCGGATTTTTTCACAGCTTCGTCAGGCTCCGTTGGCGCCCGGCGTCGAGGAAGCCGCATCAGTCGCCTGCCGGTGCAGATGAGCCATGTTGATGCCTGCCAGTAATATGATGACAAACCCGACCCCGATAAGCGGCAGGGTGACCGCGGTCCACAGCACAATCGAAAAACCCTTGGCCTGGCTTAACTTAATGCCATAGAGAGCCAGGGTTCTGGCAGCAACCCAATTGAACAACCCGATGTTGCCAGGAGCTTGCGGCAGCGCGGTGCTGATTCTTAGCAGCACCATCGCGGTGAAAGACGCCTCCCACGAGAGGCTCAAATGGTAGGCCTTAATGATCGCGTAGATCGGCACCACTTGCAGGAGCATTGACGCGCCGCTTACAAAGAACGAATAGTACAAGAGCCGGGAATGCCCAATCAGGTGCAGGTCTTCGATCAGCGTATTGAACCATGCCGGCAGGTTCACGTCGAAGAACAGCAGGTTCATGGTCTGCTTTCGTCCATACATACCGTAGGCGAGAGTCAGGGCCAGAACCACAATGATCACCAACAGAACATCGCCGCCCCTGACCATGGCATGTGGCAGCCGGCCTACTTTGAGCGCGACGAAAAAGCAAGCCATGAGCCAGACGCCATCGAAAAGGCGTTCAATCAAAGCCGACGCGAAGGAAACCGAAAGCGGAATCTTTGAGCTGCGGGCGAGCAGGAAGCAGCGGATCAGTTCGCCGGCGCGAAGCGGAAGGACTTCGTTTGCGTAGAGACCTACGTAGGTGGCGCGGACGAACTGGCCGTAATGGACGCGTTCGACGGGAAGAAGCAGGTACCACCATCTGCAGGCCTGAAGCAGGAAGACGACCACGTTGAACACGGCGCCAAACGTCAGCCATCTCCAATCCATGTGAGTGGCTTGGTGCCAGGTGCCCACCAGGTCGACTCCGCGCAGCGTCAACCACAGGAACACAAACGAGAGGAGGTTGGCCAGTACGAAGATCCACGACCGCAGCCTGCGAGATCGTTCCTCCGCAATCGTTAGTCTTGTCTCTTCGGGCAAGTCACCATCATAGACGCTGCCCGGCGGGCTTCCAGCCTGACTCGCGATAAACTCTCGATGGGGCGCTTGCCCGTTTTGGCGCGCGAGAACGGCTGAAGTCCGGCCTGCGCGTTGCGGCCTCGACTGGCCGCATATTTGCCTCGAAGGGGACAGAATGCACACGATTCAACAAGTCGCCGTCCTCGGCGCCGGAACCATGGGCTCGCGCATCGCGGCGCATTTCGCCAACGCGGGTGTCCCCTCGCTCCTGCTCGACCTGGCCAGCGACGGCGCGGATCGAAATGCGATTGCGAAGCGGGGCATCGAAGCGGCGCGCAGCCAGAAACCGCAGGCGTTCTTTGTGCCGGCTAACGCAGGGCTGGTCCAGACCGGCAACTTCGACGACGATCTCGAGAAGATTGCCGGCTGCCAGTGGGTGATCGAGGCGGTGACGGAAGACCTGGGGATTAAGCGGGAACTTTGGGGCAGAGTGACCGGGCTGTGCGCCCCGGACACCATACTCAGCACCAACACCAGCGGCATTCGGCTGGCCGAGATTGCGCGCGGCTTCCCGGCAAACGCCATTCCGCATTTCCTCGGCACCCACTTCTTCAATCCGCCGCGGTACCTGCATTTACTTGAGGTGATTCCCGGGCCGGGCACCGATCCGTCCCTGCTCGATTTCGTCACTGAGTTCGCCGGACGCACTTTGGGCAAGGGAGTTGTGCGGTGTAAAGACACGCCGAATTTCATCGCCAACCGCATTGGGAGTTTCCTCGGAGCCGCGATTCATCGAGCTGCGGCCGAGTTTGATTTGGGCGTGGAGGAGGTGGATGCGCTGACCGGCCCGCTCATGGGTGTTCCGAAAAGCGCGACTTACCGGCTGCTCGACATTGTGGGGCTCGATGTGTGGGCTTTCGTATCGCGGAACCTGTATGAGGCGGCGCCGGACGACCCATGGCGCGACTGGTTTGTCGCGCCGGAATTCTTCGAACGAATGGTGGCGTTGGGGTGGCTTGGGGAAAAGCGGGGCCAGGGCTTCTACAAGCGAGTCGGGCCCGACCGGCAAATTCATGCTCTTGACTGGAAGACTTTCGAATACCGGCCCACGCGCAAAGTGGTGTTCGAAAGCGTGGAAGCCACGAAACGAATCACTGATCTTGGCCAACGGCTGCGCGCTCTGGTGTCGCAGGACGATCAAGTGGGCCGGTTTCTGTGGGCGGCTCTGAGCGCGACCTTCCGCTACGCGGCGGCAATGACTTTGCAGATCGCCGATCGGGTAGTCGAAATCGACCGCGCCATGCGCTGGGGATACGGCCATCGGCTGGGGCCCTTCGAAATGTGGGATGCCATGGGTTTTCGCGAAGTGGCCGAGCGCATGGCCAAAGAACAGGGGCCGCTGCCGGACGCGATTGACAAAATGCTCGCCAGCGGCGCTTCGTCTTTCTACCGGCCGGCGGATCGCGAGGGCGAGCCTCACACGGAATACTTCGATCTGGCACGAGGCGGCTACGCGGTGATCGAAGCGCGGCCCCAGGTGATTGACCTGGCTGCGATCAAGCGCGCCCGCGGTCGGGTAGACGGAAACGCCGGCGCATCGCTCATCGATTTAGGCGACGGCGTTCTGTGCCTCGAATTCCACAGCAAGATGAACGCGATTGGCCAGGATGCGCTCGAAATGATCAATCGCGGCGTGGATTTGCTCGAGTCGAACTACGAGGCCATGGTGATTGCCAACCAGGGTGAAAACTTCAGCGCGGGCGCCAACCTCGTATTGCTGCTGATGTCCGCCCAGGAGGGTGACTTCGACGGCATTAACCACATGATTCACAATTTCCAGCAGGCCATGCTCCGTATCAAATACGCGCCCCGCCCGGTGGTGGCGGCTGCGTTTGCGCGGGCCTTGGGCGGCGGCTGCGAGATTGTGCTGCAAAGCCATCGGGTGCAAGCCTCGGCTGAGCTCTACATTGGCCTGGTGGAGCTGGGCGTGGGGCTGATACCGGCGGCGGGAGGATGCAAGGAATCGGTGCTTCGCTTCGCCGACCCGATGAAAGCCTTTGAGACCATCGGCCAGGCCAAGGTATCCGCGAGCGCGGACGAAGCCGGCCAGTTAGGCTTTCTGCGCGACGTGGATCGTATTTCGATGAATCCGGAGTTTCTGATCTCCGATGCGAAGCAATACGCACTGAGCCTTGCGCCGGACTATCGCCGCGGCAAGCAGCGGGTTGACATCGCAGCGGGTGGCGAGCCGCTCTACGCCAAAATGCGCGTCGCGGCCTGGTCGCTGCTCGAAAGCGGGATGATCAGCGGCCATGATTTCACGCTGGCCGAAAAGCTTGCCTATGTGCTCAGCGGCGGGCGGGTGAGCGCCGGGACCCAGGTGAGCGAGCAGTACCTGATGGATCTGGAGCGTGAGGCGTTCTTAAGCCTCACCGGCATGCCGAAAAGCCAGGAACGGATTCAATACATGCTGAAGAACGGCAAGCCGCTGAGGAACTAGAGGAATCAACGATGGAAAAAGCCGTAATTGTGGATTGCGTGCGCACCGCGGTGGGCAAAGCGCCGCGGGGCTCGCTGCGAAACGTAAGACCGGATGACCTGGCGGCAACGGCGATCCGCGCCTTGCGGGCAAGGCAGCCGCAAGTGCCCTTCGAGGAAATTGACGACGTTGTGTTGGGGTGCGCAATGCCCGAAGCCGAGTCCGGCTTGAATATGGGCCGTATCGCGGCGCTGCGCGCAGGTCTGCCCGATAGTGTTCCCGGCATGACCATCAACCGCTTCTGCTCATCCGGACTCCAGGCCATAGCGATCGCAGCCGAACAGATACGCGCCCGCTCGGCCAGGGTAATGCTCGCGGGCGGCAGCGAGTCGATGAGCCTGCTGCCGCGCGCCGGAAACGGATTTGCCCCGAATCCTTATCTGGTCGAGCATCAGCCCGAAATCTACATGGGCATGGGCCAGACAGCCGAACGGCTTTATCGCCGCTATTCCATCTCGCGGGAAGATCAGGACGCATTTTCTTTTCGCAGCCACCAGCGGGCCTTAGCTGCCCAGGCCGAAGGGAAGTTCGACGATGAGATTGTCCCGATCGCCGTTGAGCAGTGCGCCGTCGAGGGCGGCAAGCCGGTTTGTCAATCCACGGAATTCCGCAAGGACGAAGGCCCGCGTGCCGACACCTCGCTCGAGGCGCTGGCCAAGTTGAAGCCGGTGTTTCATGCCAAAGGCACCGTTACGGCGGGCAACTCCTCGCAAACCAGCGACGGCGCCGCGGTCGCCCTGATCACTTCGGCGAGACAAGCCCGGGAATGGGGCGTGCGACCCATGGCTCGATTCGTGAGCTTCGCGGTCGGGGGCGTGCCGCCGGAGATCATGGGCATCGGTCCGGCGGTGGCGATTCCGAAAGCGCTCAAGCTGGCGGGTCTGTCGCTTGGCGACATTGGCCTGATCGAACTCAATGAAGCCTTCGCCGTGCAGGCGCTAGCCGTGATCCGCCAGGCCGGTCTCGACCCGGAGATTGTCAATGTGAATGGCGGCGCAATCGCCCTGGGGCATCCGCTGGGCTGCACCGGCGCCAAACTGACCGCCACACTGCTGCGCGAAATGCAGCGCCGCCAGGTGGAATTCGGCATGGTCACGATGTGCGTGGGCGGCGGACAGGGCGCTGCCGGAGTGTTCCAGTTGTTGTAGGCTCAGGTGGCATGGGCTTCAGCCTGTGGAAGAAGGAGTAACACCATGGCGACGATAAATGCCGCTGTTCAGACCGCGCTCGGCGGTGGTGAGTTTCTGTTGCGCCCGGTGACGCCGGACGAGGTTTTCACTCCGGAAGATTTCACTGACGAGCACCGCGCGATCGCCCGAACCACGGACGAATTCTTCGAATCCGAAGTGCGCGGGAACATCGAAGCATTGCAGCATCAACAGCCGGGCCTTGCGGTCGAGCTGCTGCGCAAGTCGGCTGCCCTGGGTCTTACCAGCGTCGTGATCCCGGAGGAATATGGCGGCATGGGGCTCGACTTCACGTCGATGATGATCGTCGCCGAGCACCTCGCCAAGGACGGTTCGTATGCGGCGTGGCACACGGCTCATACCGGCATCGGAACGCTGCCAATTCTCTTCTTCGGGACCGAACAGCAGAAACAGCAATATCTGCCGAAGCTTGCCACATGCGAAATGATCGGAGCCTATTGCCTCAGCGAAGCGCATGCGGGCTCGGACGCCATGGCCGCGCGCACGACCGCGCAATTGACCGATGACGGCCAACACTATCGCCTGAACGGGCAGAAGATGTGGATCACCAACGGCGGCGCAGCCGATCTCTATACGGTGTTCGCCAAGGTGGACGGCAAGTTGACGGCGTTTCTGGTCGAGCGGGCATATGCGGGCGTCAAGCCGGGCGCCGAGGAAAAAAAGATGGGCATCAAGGGCAGCTCGACCTGCCCTATCTTCTTCGATAACGTCCTTGTCCCGGTCGAGAACGTCCTTGGGGAGCTGGGCCGCGGGCACGTGATTGCCTTCAACATCCTCAATATCGGCAGGCTGAAGCTGGGTCCGGCTACGGTCGGCGGAGCAAAGAACGTGCTGGCGCTTTCCATCGCCTATGCCAAAGAGCGCGTCGCATTCGGGAAACCCATCGCCGAGTTCGGGATGATCCAGCACAAGCTGGCTGAAATGGCTGCCCGCACTTTTGCCGCCGAGTCGATGTCCTACAGGGTGGAAGGAATGGTCAGCCAGGCGGCGGGCACACTGGATGAGAAAGATGCCGCCAGCGCAGCGCGGGTTTTGAAGGCGGCGGAAGAGTATGCCATCGAATGCTCATTTGTGAAGGTGTTTGCTTCGGAAGTGCTGGACTACGTTGTGGATGAGGGCGTGCAAATTCATGGCGGCTACGGTTACCACCAGGATTACGCGGTCGAACGGGCCTATCGTGACTCGCGCATTAACCGGATCTTCGAAGGCACGAACGAGATCAACCGCCTGCTGGCGACCGGCATGCTCCTCAAGCGTGCTCAGAAGAAGCAGTTGCCGCTGGTAGAGGCGGTCCTCAAGCTGCAAAGCCAGTTGCTCGATCCATTGGCGGGCGCCGCCGAATCAGGCGCCTCTGCCGAGGCCGCGCAGGTAACCCAGGCCAAGAAGGCCGGATTGTTGTTGCTTGGACTCGCGTATCAGAAGTTCGGCTCGGCCCTCGAGGAACAACAGGAAGTGCTCGCAGGCATCACCGACGTGCTGATGAACGCGTTTGCCCTGGAATCGTGCGTGCTCCGCGCGGCCAAGCTTGCCTCGCGCGACCGTATTGCCGCCGCCTACGTTTCCTTGTTTGCGCACCACGCCATGAACGAGATCGTGAGAGCCGCGGAAGAGGTCGTCGCGTTCTGCTCGGAAGGCGACGCTCGCCGCACCAACCTCGCCGTGTTACGCAAACTCACGCGCCGCGATGCAGCCGACGTTATCCAACTGCGCCGGAATGTAGCTAAGCGGCTGCTGGACGCAGGAAAGTACATCGTCTAGATTTCGCTTAAACAAGCGCCGAGACGAGTCTCGGCGCGGCAGGCACGAGTGCCCGCGCCACCTGCCGCTCAATGGGCCATGCCTCGGGCTAGTGGTGCGCCCTCCGAACCCTCCGGGTTTTCGACGCTGCCCGCAGTCGCAAGAATCCGCACTGCGAGCCGCGGCCAAAGGAAGCGGTCTTCGCGTCGGCCTTGATTCCCCTATTGAGCCTGAATAACCGGGAACTCAGCGCCGCGCGCCTCAGTGGCACGCATCGACGCCTCGAGATTTAGCTGCCCCACCGCGATTTTTCGGGTTGGGTGCGAAGACAAATCCCAGAGGGTCTGGCCAATCAGCGCGAAGTCCCGCACTTCCAATTGGGTTCCGTCACGGAAGACCAGCACCAATGGCGGCGGGGGGGGCGGCGGCGGAGCTGTGATTGGCTGCCCTGACGCCTGCGAATCGTCCGGCGGGCCCGTCATCATTTGCCTCATCTCGGAGACTTCGCGATGCAGCGCTCCCAGCTCCGCGGCGATGTCCGCCGAGGGGTCAGGACCATAGTCGCCAGGCGGAGGCCCCAGGTTCGGGTCCGCGTACCCGTTCGAATCCCAATAGGAGGAGGGGTAGTAATAGGGCGCTGCGTAAAAAGACAGTGGCAGCGGGTATCGACGCGTTCCAGCGTACCCGCTTCGACCAGTTCCCCGGTAAGCCGGTCCATATGCGTATCCACGCGAGCCACTCGTCACTACGGGAGCAACCACCGCCGGCCCTTGTGCGCCAAAACTGGCGCCCGCCCCTGTGCTGCCGCCCCGGAACGACTGCCCTCCATGGGGGCTACTGTATTGGGCGAAGGCGGCCGGCGCCACAAGCAGCGCCAAACCCGCCACGGCGCCAGCAAATCGGGCCAGACTCATAAACCGATACTGTGTAGATCCGGTGCGCAGCATAGGACTGTCTATTCCAGCCTACCGCTCTTAATCACAAGACGCACGTCCCCAGTAAATCGCTGCAACCGATTTCACCGAAAAACACGGGAAATGGAGAGCCGCGAGCTTCGACGCTGCCGCGCCCGGCTATTCGACGATGCTCGCCTTCTTGATGGAGTCGAGCTTCTCGAAGTGCTGCTCGATGTAGCCGTTACCGAGATCCAGTACAGCCTTCGGGTCAGGGCCTTCGCCCTCCGGGGGGCCCACGCCGTATTCCATATAGAAGTGGTCCACCACATCCATTCCTTCCACCACCTCGCCGAACGGCACGAATCCCTGATCATCCAGCAATTTGTTGTCGGCGAGGTTGATGAACACGGTGGTAGACCGGCTATTGGGCTCTTCCTGTTTCGCAAAGCTGACCCGGCCGCGCAGGTTGTCCTGCTTTCTGGGGTCGTCTTTGATGGTCAGCACAATCCAATCCTTGGAAACTTTGTCGTCGCCGTTTAGTCCCCACTGCACAATGAAACCCTTGAGCGCCCGGTAAAAGTAGTTGTCGTCGTAATAGTGGATTTTCACCAGCTCGTAGAAACGGTCGGCGCCAATGGGCGCCCAGTCCCGATGAACCAGGATCACCACCCGCCCCTTCGATGTATTCAACAGTGTTTTGAATTGCGGAGGAGCCGGCCCGATCTTCTTCGGACCCGAGCAGGCCGCCAGCGCCAGCAACCCGACGGCAGCCAGGCCCGGAATCCAGGCGCGGCAGGCGCTACGTGGGCAGCGGCACATCTCGGCCCCATGCGTCAGCTTGGGGCTAGGCGAGGTTCGAAAGGGCGTGCGCACAATGCACAATTGTCTCAATTCTCTGAGCGCCAACTCTTGGCGCCGGTCACCGCCGAGTGGCCGGCGCGCCTAGCGATTCACGGCTTTTCGAAAGATTTCGAGAATCCGAGACGTGTCGCCGGGCACGAAGCTCTCCAGGGGAAGACCGTTCTTCGACGCTTTTGACTGCGCCCGCTGATGCGTTTCGCGCCCGGCAGCGGCCCCAGACTGCGCACCGCGCGGCCCGATTCGCACGGGCTCAGCATCCGCGCGCACGCCTGACGCAGCCAAAGCAGCGGCGCGAGCCATTCTCAATTTCTTGGCGATCCAGCGTTCCAGCGCGACGCACAGGCAGCGAGAGCCGCAAATATTCGATGTGCGGGCAACGCTCGCCGAGCATTCGGCCTCATGAAAAATGTAGAACGAGTCCGACCCGGTCTCGACCTCAAACCAACCGCTACTCCGCTCAAGGCGTCGCTTAGAGCACACGTCGCATGTGATGGAGGAAGAAAGCGACATTACCGCACCCCCCTGATGGCGGACCAATGGCAGGCGACAAGATCGCCGGCCCCGCCAGCCTCTGCGTCAGACTTCATATTTTTCTGGCCGCCTTCTCCTTTAGTGGGGGGGCACGGGAGCTTCTCTCTTAGTAGTGGTTGGAATTGACGGGCCTTTCGCCATTCCTTCGAGTGCATCAGCGCTCCGGGTCACAAGGGAAAACCTTAGTCCGCATTCCTACCCTCCACACTCCTACGGTGCGCGGCCAGTCTTGCCTTAGGGTCGAGAGTGTTCTCGACATTGGCCAGCCGCCATGGCACACTCACTGGAGGCAAAGCGGCACAAAACGCCCACGGCACATCATCCGGCGCAAATCTGATCTAACCCACGGTAAGTCAATGACTTGCTGAAAACCCTACCCTGTCGCGATGTACTATTCCGCAGCGTTTGTAGGCGTTCGATCCAGGAAAGGAAATAGAGAGGACTTTACTGGTATCCCCACCTATTATTCATAGCCACGCGGATCGATGAGTAAGGCTAGGGCATTGGGTAAGAACGGGCGCGAACCTGCGCCGCCTTACTTAACCAAGACTCGAGCGGCGAGGGTAGGAGGTAAGAAGCAAGTGAACTTTCTGAACGTCAGGTTAGGAAGATCGGATAAATCGGTAATCGATGATGAGCGGCTCGCCGAAAAATCGGACCGCGAGCAATTCGATCGGATTTACGACATGGCTGGACTGGCGCAAAATGGCGTCAAGTACACCGTTACCAAGCTCGCAAGCTTGATATCGAGCAGCAAATATCTGCGGTCTCAACCGGCGCAAACCAAGAGTACGGCGGTGTTGGTTGCGCTGGAGGCGGCCAACACGACCGTCGAAGAAATCATTGAAGACGCGTCGCAGCGCGAGCGGGTGCTGGACACTTATGAAAGCGTGCAGCAGAAAGCGCTCGAGGAATTCGAATCGCGGAAGACGAAACACAACCGCGAGCTGCAGGCGGAGATGGAAGCCAAGATCTCCGATTGCAACAACAAGATCCAGGCCAACGCCGCGGATGTTTCGCGCGCCAGAGAAAGCTTTACGGCGTGGCAGGGCCGGAAGCATCAGGAAGTGGCGCGGCTGCGTGAGACGGTCAGCCTGTGCCGTGTGTCGTCACGAACCGAGAGCACGCTGGAAGCCACGCTTGACCTCATTAAATCGTCACGGTCAGTCAACCAGGCAGTGGGCTAACCTGGCGTCAAAACCTGGCCAACACGCCTCGCGCTTGTACAATCAGCGCGTATGCGAACTCTCGTGTCGGCTCTGGTGGCGGGCGTAACTCACTCTCTGCCCAAGGTAAAAGTGGACATCTGTCTCAGCTATAGCGGTCATTTGGCCACCAAGGCAAGTCTGCCGCGAACCGCTTCAAGACATATACGATAATCGATGGAGTCTTGAGTAAATCCGCGCTAACTGTCCTGAATGAACGCGTCGCGGAATGCCGGCTGTGCCCGCGCCTGGTCGCGCATCGCGAGCAAATCGCGGTGGAAAAACGGCGCGCCTACCGGAATTGGGAATATTGGGGCAAGCCGGTCCCGTCATTTGGAGATCCTGCCGCGCGCTTGCTCGTGATCGGCCTCGCCCCGGGCGCCCACGGCTCCAACCGCACCGGGCGTATGTTCACTGGAGATCGCTCCGGCGATTTTCTCTATCGCGCGCTGTGGGAGTCCGGCTTCGCCAACCAACCCGAGAGCCTCGCCCGCGAAGACGGGCTGAAACTGAGCGACGCCTATATCACCGCGCCCGTGCGCTGCGCCCCGCCCGACAACAAACCCGACAACGAGGAGATGCTGCGCTGCCGCCCTTACTTCGTACGGGAGCTGGATCTGCTCAAACACGTTCGCGTCGTAGTGTTGCTCGGCGGCGTTGCTCTGCGGTGTTATCTGGCGGTGCTGCAAGACCAGGGGCGGATCGCTTCGCGCAGCGCCTTCCTCTTCGCCCACGGAGCGGAGTATGCATCTTACGCAGGCGGCCCGCGCCTGCTGTGTTCCTATCACCCCAGCCAGCAGAACACCTCCACCAAACGGCTGACCGCGGCCATGCTGGAAGCCATTTTCCATCGCGCCCGCGCCATTCTGGAAGCGCCCTGAGATTCACCGCGCCTTCGCCGCCGCGCTTTCGCGGCCCCGACTTCCCTTGGACGGCGGCGTTTATAATCCGTGTTTCCACCCATGCTCGCTTATCTGGCGAAGTACTTCGAATTCGAACGCCTCTCGACCAACTGGCGGACCGAGATTCTCGCTGGTCTCACCACCTTCGTCACGATGGCTTACATCGTGTTCGTGAATCCATCCATCCTGCGCGACGCGGGCATGCCGATCGCCGCGGTTACCGCCGCCACTTGCCTCTGCGCCGGATTCTCGAGCATCCTCATGGGTGCATTCGCCCGCTATCCCATCGCCATGGCGCCCGGCATGGGCTTGAATGCTTACTTTGCTTACACCGTAGTCAAGGGCATGGGCGTTCCGTGGCAGACCGCTCTCGGTGCGGTGTTTCTTTCCGGACTCGCGTTTCTGGTGCTCACTGTGGCCGGCCTGAGGCAACTGATCATCCGAGCCATTCCCCATGAGCTGTATGCGGCGATCGCCGTGGGCATCGGCCTCTTCATCGCCTTCGTCGGGCTACGCAATGCGGGCCTGGTGGTTGCCTCTCCGGCCACCTTCGTCACGCTCGGCAACTTGCGCGCGCCGCAAGCGCTGTTGGCCATCTTTGGTCTCGCCGTGATGCTCATCCTCCACGTGCGCCGCGTACCTGGCGCGATTCTCCTCAGCATCCTGGCTTCCACCCTGGTTGCCCTCGCCGTGGGACTCGTCTCGTGGTCCTCCGCCGGGCAAGGGTTGAATGCTCTTGCAGGAACGGCCTTCCAGTTGAACATTCCCGCCGCGCTCAAGCTCGGAGTGCTGGATATTGTCTTCGTGTTTCTGTTCGTCGACCTCTTCGACAACCTCGGCACTCTGCTTGCCGTCACGAAGGAGGCTGGATTGGCGCGCCCGGGCGAGGAGGTCCCGCGTCTGCGGCGCATCTTGCTCACCGACTCCATCTCCACGATGGTTGGCAGCCTGATTGGCACATCTACAGTCGTCAGCTATGTCGAAAGCACCGCGGGCGTGGCGGCAGGCGGGAGAAGTGGGGCAACCGCGATCTTCACGGGAGTGTTGTTCCTGCTTGCCTTGCCGCTGAGCGCAATCGCCGGCCTCATCCCGCCCGGCGCCACCGCGCCCGCGCTCATCCTGGTTGGGGCGCTGATGATGAGCAATGCCGCCGAAATACCCTGGGGAAAACCGGTCGCCTCGATCCCGGCGTTTCTCACGATCTTGGCCGTGCCGTTCACCTTCAGCATCGCCACAGGCCTTTCAATCGGGTTTATCGCCAGCGCGCTGCTGAGACTGGTCACCGGGCCGAAGCGCGAGGACTGGCTGCTATACGTCCTAGCCATCCTCTGCTTGTTCCGATTCGCGTATCTTTCCGCCGGTTAGCCCTGCGACAGATCGCGAAAACACCCGACTGGCGACTAACATCTGCGCCGGGTGGACAAAGCCGGTCGCTACGGCAATCCTATGAATGGGTTCACCACTCTGACGGCGCCATAAAGTCGATCATGCTGAAAATCCTCGGTGAGGATCTCCTCCAAGCCGTAGTGTTCCGCATAGGACCATAGGTGCGCGTCGAACCAGTTCAACTGATAGGCCGCGCATCCGCGAATCGCATTACGCAGGATCGCTTCGTTTGGATAGAGAACAGTGAACTGCTTAAGGAGCTCCTCGGCCTCACGCAGGGCATCGGCTTGGGTGAGAATGATGTGACCGCGAATCGGGCGCGTTACGACGGCGGCGAACTCAACGATCGCCTGATGCGGCAGCCGCACCGAGTCTTCGAGGATTCCACGTCTGAGAATCTCCGTAGCAATCTTCTGCTTCTCGGCAAAACGGCTATCGAACCGATAGACCAGAACATTGGTATCAACGAGAGCGGCCACGCCCGTAAACGTCCTCTCTTCTCCACCCGCGGTCGAGGGGTCGCTTGGCTTTATGCGCGAACGATCGCCTGCGATGGCGCTCGGTCGCCTGGTCGAACAAGCGGAGCCTGGCGTCTCGATCCTCGGACGCCATTTGTTTCCCTGAAGGAATGACGTGAATCACGTCGCCGGCCGCCACCCAGTCGATCTGATCGCCTGGCCGGATACTGTACTGTTCCGCTATCGCCTTCGGGACAGTTACCTGATACTTGGATGTGACCTTCGCCATGGGATGCCATCCTTACAATAGCAAGGACGAAATCCTTGTTCCACGCCTCTCTTAGCCGGTCGAGATGGGGACTATCCGCCGGCGCCGGGGCTGAGCGAGTAGGCGTCCGTTACCCATTGCTTACGCAATGGGCTATTATCCGACGCCCCTGTCGGGGCTTTCCCCTCCTTGAATAGCGAGAATAGATTCGGAATCGGGAAACACCGCTATGCCCGGCCGGCTAAGCTCAAACGGATGCTACTCGCTAGGCTCGAGACTGCATCGACTTTATTTCGCTTTGCCGCTCGTCGGCCTCTCCAGCAATTGCCGGGTAGACTACGCCGGCAATCGCTGCGCCTATCAACGGCGCCACCCAGAACAGCCATAATTGCTCGATCGCCCATCCGCCTACGAACACCGCTGGGCCCGTGCTCCGCGCTGGATTCACTGACAGATTTGTGACCGGGATGCCGATCAGATGGATCAGCGTGAGCCCCAGGCCGATGGCGACGGGCGCGAACCCCTGGGGCGCCCGTTTGTCGGTGGCGCCGAGAATGATCATCAGGAACATGAACGTGAGAATCACCTCCGCGGTGATGCAGGCCGTCAGGTTATAGCCTCCGGGAGAGTGGTCCCCGTATCCGTTCGAAGCGAATCCGTTGCTAAGGTCAAATCCGGCTTTGCCGCTGGCGATGATATAGAGCGCGCCCGCGCCCGCCAAACCGCCGAGCACCTGGGCGACGACATAAGGGAGTATTTCCGATGCTTTAAAACGCTTCCCTACGACCAGGCCGAGTGTCACCGCCGGGTTTAAATGGCATCCGGATATGTGGCCAATGGCAAACGCCATGGTCAGCACGGTGAGTCCGAAGGCTAGAGCGACGCCGACGAAGCCAATTCCCAACTGGGGGAATGCAGCCGCCAGAACTGCGCTGCCACACCCTCCGAACACGAGCCAAAACGTACCCACAAATTCGGCGAAACTGCGCCTGGTTAACGACACTTTCATGTGTTTGCCCCTTCCCTGGGCCGTTAGGATTATCGAACAATCGGGCGCTGGAGTAAAGACGAATAATTCCCGCAATCTTCAGCGAATGAAGAAGCTGGAATGGTGCTCGACATGGGCTTCCAATTCCTCTACCGTGCGCACATCGGCCCAGTGCGGGCCCTGGTGCAGCGCTCCCCGAAGCTCCGAGAGGTCCGGCTCGGGCCCGGTCGCATAGACCTCCACGCGGCCGTCGTCCAGGTTCCGGGTGAAGCCGTTGAGACCCAGAGCGGCAGCCCGACGGCGCACGAAGTCACGGTACCCGACGCCTTGTACGCGCCCGCCGACGAACCACCGCCGCGCCTGGATTTGCGTGGCCACGAATACAAGAATAGAAGGCGTCAAGTCGTATGACAATCACAGCCTGAAGGCTGTGCCACATGGTTGGTCCATATTTACAATCACAGCCTGAAGGCTGTGCCACATGGTTGGTCTATATTTACAATCACAGCCTGAAGGCTGTGCCACATGGTTGGTCTATATTTACAATCACAGCCTGAAGGCTGTGCCACATGGTTGGTCTATATTTACAATCACAGGCTGAAGGCTGTGCCACATGGTTGGTCCATATTTACAATCACAGCCTGAGGGCTGTGCGACGGCTGCCAGTGAGACATGGACTAGGCGCGTTCGAGATACGTCGCTTCCGAAGTGCTCACGCGAATGCTCTCGCCCTCGTTGATGAACGGCGGCACCTGCACCATCAGCCCGGTCTCCATTTTGGCGGGCTTGGTGACATTTGAAACCGTGGCGCCCTTCAACCCGGGCTCGGTTTCGATCACCTTCATTTCGACGCTGGCCGGAAGTTCCACCGAGATCGGCTTGCCCTCGTAAAACTCCACCTGCACCTTCAACTGTGGAATCAGGAACAGGACGCCGTCGCCCAGAATGTCTTTCGTCAGGTGAGTCTGATCGAAGGTCTCAGTGTTCATGAAGTAGAAGTACTCGCCGTCGTCGTAGAGGTACTCCATCTCCTGCTCATCCAGCGAGATACGCTCGACCTTGTCCTCCGACGAGAAGCGGTGCTCATGCATCGAGCCGGAACGCAGATTGCGCAGCTTAGCCTGGACAAAGCCGCGCAGGTTGCCGGGCGTCCGGTGGACCATGCTGAAAACCGAGTGCAGCTCATTGTTGAACTTCACCACCATGCCGGGACGCAATTGGGTTGCTGAAATCATGTGGGGTAGCGAACTCCGCGGACCGGGTGGATTTAGCTTGCCGGTTCGAAATCACTAGTTTAGCAGCCTGTGGCACAGCCTTCAGGCTGTGGTTATGATCGCTAATGCCGGCTTCGCGGCCGCTCGTGCGCGCTGGCAGGGCAGACGCGATCTTCGCCGTTGATAGGAACAAGAAACAAGCCGGACGCGTCGGCGTCGCGAATAATGGTCTGGTTCGCCAATTTGTAGGTCATCCGCGCTCGCGGCGGAAGGCCCCAAACCATCAACGATCTCGCCGCCGGGCCATTCTCCGCCTCGGAAGGCCGCGGCACATTCACACACGTCCCGGCAAACGGAATCAAGCTCAGATGGCCGGCCTCGAAGGCATGCTCGCGCCAGCCCGCGGGACAGTTCTCCTCCGCCACACCCACCGCATCCAACCGGATCCAGCAGGAATCCTTTTCCCACGACGACCGCGCGTAAAGCACGCCGGCGTCCGGGTCATATGACCACGGGTCGAGGTTGTAAAAGCTCACGCCCGGCAGGTAGGCGTTCGCCCACAGATATTCGTAAGCCACGCCGGGGCCCGAGCGAATCACGCGCGTATCCTCCATCGCCCAGCCCTGCAGGTACTGAGAGGCCGTCAGGTTGGGGTCCATATCCACCAGCGCCAGGGCCGCGGCCCGCATCTGCCAGGTCGGCGCCTCCACTTGCGCAGGATGGAGCGAAAGCAGAAACTGCGTCGGCAGGGTCTCAAATCGCTGGCTGGCGTTGGAACGCAGATCGGTTCGCGTGCTCTCTTGGACGGCGATGATGATTTCGGCAAGGGCGTACATCTCTTCGGGTTTGTACAGCCGCGCCCATCCCCGGTCTTGTGCTTGCGCCAGTGTCCGGTCCCACCAGGTCTGGAGGTCGGGTGGAGGAACCCCGTTCCGCGCGATGTTCAAAAACAGCACATCGCGATAGCGGCTCGGCTCGCGCAGCTCCCCAGGCGCTTTGGTGGCCCGTTCCCACGCTGCGTCTAGTATGGCCACCCGTTTCTCACCCGCCAGGTGGTCTCCGCACCAGTCCGCAATTAACGCGATCTGGCGGTATTCCAGCGGATGGCTCGCCGCCCAACGGATGGCTTCGTCGGCAGTGGCTTCCTCGTGAGTCACAGCGTAAACCAGGGCGAGTTCGAAGCCGCGCTCGGGTGAATCGGCCACAGCGGCCACACGCTGGCTCAGGTTGATCCAGCGCTCTGTCTGGCGGTCATGGTCGCGATCGAGGCGGCGGAGATGTGACGCGCTCAATAAGAGCTTGGGGGAGGCCTTCTGTGCAGCGAGCGGGGTAAGGCTAAGGCTGGCCGCCAACAGCGCGCAGGCCGCGGGCTTTGCGAAATACTTCATCGTAATCCCCAGAAATCCCCTACTGCATTATCTGGCCGTAGTGCGTCAATTGGCCGTGCGTTAAGCGCACAATCCGTAGGTTGGCCATTGTGCGCTAGTTCCTCAGGGCCAGTACTCAAAACCATCGAATTTGGGCTCAGGCCGCCATTGTTCCACAAACGCGATGGCGACGCTGCCCGGTTTGGCGGCACCAAAAATAACGGCAAATGCAGGGCTTATCCAGACAAATCGCGGCATCAAAAGGAAGAATTCTTAATGTTCCAACACCCTCTTCCGTAAAACAGGTAGTGACTGCATAGCGTCAGTCATGCTAGATTGAGTGGCGAATTGATTAAGTTGTTCTTTACCTGACCCTCTGTTGCAAAGTCGGGACAGAGACGGCGAGCGGCTCGTAGTAGACGTGCTTGCGGGAAGTCGAATTTTTTAAAGACTTTCAAAAGCAGCTTCCTCGTCAGTCCTGAAGATGCATCAGAGGGCCATTTTTTCTTCGCTCGCGAAACGTATTTTCCTTGTGGCGCAGCCTTCAGAGGTTGCTGAAAAAAGCATCAGGGCCGTGAGTCGGCCTGGGCCCTTTCTCTGCGCGTGCTAGCTCCAAGCTTACGCATGGGGCTGTCCGGCCTCACCAAGCCAATGTGCGTGTGCGTGAGCTCTCAGCCGGATTCGGCAGAAAGATCGTGTGGCATCGCTCGCATCGATAAAGTTCCGCGCCAGTTCCCAGCGCTTCCAGCACCACCGGCGTGGGCCGATACCATCGCTTGAGATGGCCTGCGCAGATCTTACCCTTCGAATTCAATTCATCGCATGCGCGCATGCGCAGCCTGCGTTGCTTGACTTTTGTGCCGTCAGGCAACAGCCGCAGCACCTGCGCCTCTGCTGTCTTCGCCGTCATCATCACTTCACCCCTGACCCCTGTCCCCTGGCCCCTTCTGCTTTGGTACGCTTAAGTGTTCGCGGCGGCCGCACAAACAAAGCGTGCCGGCCTGGTGAGCATGCCTGCTCATATCAGTGAAACATACGTTCTGCGGACCTACCCGTTTCGTGAGTCGGATCTGATTGTCAGCTTCTTTACTCGCGATCGGGGCAAGCTGCGCGGCGTTGCGAGACGGGCGCGCAAGCCCAAGAGTACTTATGGCAGCGGCCTCGAGCGGCTGTCTTTAATCAATCTGTCGTATTCGCAAAAGGAAACACAGGAACTGGTGAACTTGAATTCGTGCGACCTCGTCCAGTCTCAATTTTCTCTGTTGACCGATTTCGACGCCAGCGTGGCATTGGATTTCGTGGCTGAGGTTACCGACCAGATGCTGCCGCCTCACGAACCGAACGAGAAATTCTTTCGCCTGCTCTCGGCGACCCTCGACTTCATGCACCAGAAGAGCCCCGGCGCCATTTGGGCTGCAATCACATACTTCTCGCTGTGGGCCACAAGGCTCGGAGGATTCCTTCCGGATCTGCGTTCGCCCGACCTGCGCACTCCGGCCGGCCGCAGACTGCCGGATGACTCCGTAGAGCTGGCCACGACCATGCTTCGCACGCATCTCGGCAAGCTGCCGGAGCGGATCTGGACCAAAGACACGGCCATCGAACTCAGGCGGTTTCTGATTCGCCAAATGGAAGAGCACACCGAGCGCCGGTTTATCACCCCGGGAGTGCTCGAAGCCCTGTGAAGGATCCGTCAAAGCCACAAACGCAATGGACTGTTTTCAAGACACAATCTTCAAGCTAAAGCGCTACTGGGCCGACCGCGGCGCGATCATTCAGGAACCCTATGACGTCGAGGTGGGCGCGGGCACCATGGCCCCCGAGACATTTCTGCGCGTTCTCGGGCCGAAGCCTTACAAGGTGGCTTATGTGCAGCCCAGCCGCAGGCCCGCCGACGGCCGTTACGGCGAGAATCCCAATCGCCTCTACAAGCACCAGCAATTGCAGGTGATTCTAAAGCCCACGCCTGACGACGTGCTCGACCAGTATATGGGGAGTCTGGCCGCGATCGGCATTGATCTGAAGAAGCACGACATCAAGTTCGAAGAGGACAACTGGGAGTCGCCCACCCTGGGCGCCTGGGGCATTGGCTGGCAAGTGATGCTCGATGGCCTCGAAATCACCCAGCTCACTTATTTCCAGCAGTGCGGCGGAATGGATCTGGACCTGGTTCCCGCTGAGCTCACGTACGGTCTCGAACGAATTGTGGCGTTTCTGCAGGGCGTCGAGAGCGTTTATGACATTGAGTGGGCGCCTGGGTTCCGCTATTCCGATGTGCGGCTGGCGGAGGAAGAGCAATTCTCCGTCTACAACTTTGAGCTGGCTGACGCGGCCTACCTGTGGCAGGCCTTTGATGCGAATGAGCGCGAGGCGCAGCGCCTGATCGATGCCTTCCGCGGGCTGGTGAAGGCGAAACAGGATGTCAACCGCTTTCCTGTGCTGGCCGCGTACGACCACGTTTTGAAATGCTCGCACCTGTTCAACCTGCTCGATTCAAGAGGCGCAATCAGCGTCACGGAACGCGTGGATATGATCGCCCGGGTGCGCAAGCTGGCCGTGGGTGTTGCCGGCGCCTGGGTAAAGCAGCAGGCCCGGAACCCGGCTGAGAAGGAGGTGGCGTGATGGCCGCCTTTCTTCTGGAAGTGGGAGTCGAAGAGATTCCCGATTGGATGATCGAGCCGGCTCTGGCCGAGCTCAACACGCGCTTCGAGAAGCTTCTCGACAACGAGAGGCTTGGCGGCCGCGTCGAATGGGTGGACGCAACACCGCGCCGGCTCGTGCTTAGGGCCTCAGGCCTGGCGGCTGCGCAGGCCGATTCGAAGGAATTGGTGACCGGACCGCCGAAATCTGCCGGCACCGGGGCCGCGCAAGGCTTCGCCAGGAAAATGGGAACGACGGTGGAGCAGCTCAGCACCGTGAGCACGGATAAGGGCGAGTATTTCAGCTTCGAAAAACAGACCAAAGGGCGCTCCGCTGCCGCAATCCTTTCCGATTCGCTCGCGGGCATCATCACCTCGCTCTATTTTCCGAAGACGATGTATTGGACCGGCAAGGGCGGCGTTCGGTTCATCCGGCCCATCCGCTGGATCGTCGCGCTTCTGGACGACGCCGTCGTTCCGTTTGAAATTGCCGGCGTTAAGAGCGGCGCCGCCACGCGCGGCCACCGTGTGGTTGGAATCGCGGGACCGATTGACGTCACCATAGATACGTACGAAGCCAGGCTGCGTGAAAACTTCGTGCTGGTTAGGGCCTCTGAGCGCCGCGCACGCATCGCTGCGGGACTTGGCAATGACGTCGAACCGGATCCCGCTCTTCTGAACACACTCGTTTACCTTACCGAGTGGCCGACCCCGATCCGCGGCAGTTTTGACGCATCGTATCTCGAGCTGCCGAAAGAGATTCTGACCACCGTAATGCGCCATCACCAGCGCTATTTCAGCGTGCTCGATGCGCGCGGTGCACTGGCGCCCGAATTCGTTGCGGTAACCAATACTGATGGCGACCCTGATGGCCTCATTCGCCAGGGCAATGAGCGCGTTTTGCGCGCACGGTTCAACGACGCGCGATTCTTCTGGCAGGTGGATCAGCAGAAGAAGCTTGCCGATCGCCTAGATGATTTGAAGAAAGTCACCTTTCAGGCCAAGCTCGAGAAGCCAACCTACTTCGATAAGACCCAGCGCGTTGTGGCGCTGGCCGGTGTTCTTGCCGCCGAGGTTGCGAGCAGCACTGTAGACCAGCAGGCTCTGGCGCGAGCCGCCACGCTGGCCAAGACCGATCTGGTGACCAGCATGGTGAAGGAGTTCACTGAGCTTCAGGGTGTCGTCGGCGGACTCTACGCCGCGGCGCAGGGTGAACCGCGAGCTGTGTCGGACGCCATCTACGACCATTACCGGCCGGCGAGCATGGAAGACGTCATTCCGCGCACGATCGAAGGGCAGATTCTTTCGATTGCCGACAAGCTCGACACCCTCTCCGAGTGTTTCCGCGTTGGCCTCATCCCGAGTGGTTCGGGAGATCCGTTTGCCTTGCGCCGCGCCGCGCAGGGCGTGATCAAGATATTGTTCGAATCCAGGCTCCGCATCGATGTCATCGCCCATGCCGGCGCGGATCGCAACCTGATCGATTTCCTCAATGAACGGATCAGTTACTACCTGCGTGAAGTAAAGCGCTTCCCCTACGACGAAGTGAACGCCGCGATGGCCGTGCCCGGGCCCGTGTGGCTCGCCGATCTCGAAGACCGCATCGCAGCGTTGCACAACGTGCGCGCCACGCCCGATTTCGAGCTTCTCGCCGTAAGTTTCAAACGCATTAAGAACATCTTGAAGCAGGCGCAGCTCGAACACGCGCCTGAAATCGCAGAAGCAATACTCGCTCCAGGGCCCGAACGGGGCTTGTTTGACGCCTATCGGCGCGTGGGTGAACGGCTGGCCGGCCACGCCGATTATCAGCGCAAACTGGAGGCCATCGCCTCGCTGCGCCCGGAAGTGGATCTCTTCTTCGATAAAATCTTAGTGAATGACCCAGACGAGAAGATCCGGCAGAACCGGCTGGCTTTGCTTTCGTGCCTGCTGACCGAGTTCTCGCGTATCGCGGACTTTTCAGAAATCGTCCCGAAAACTCCGCAAGCCGCCTGAGGCGGGCCACGGAAATTTGCAAGCTCAGTCAGGAGAAAACAAAAGAAGTATGAAGAAATATGTGTACTCGTTCGGCGGCGGAACCGCCGACGGCGATGGCTCGATGAAGGATGTTCTGGGAGGCAAAGGCGCCGGGCTCGCGGAAATGTGCCGCGCGGGCGTTCCGGTTCCTCCCGGCTTCACGATCTCCACGGAGGTCTGTAATCTCTTTTTCGAGAACGGCAATAAGGTTCCCAAAGAAGTCGACAACCAGATTGCCGAGGCGCTGGCCAAACTCGAAGCGCAGAGCGGAAAGAAACTCGGCGGCGTGGACGATCCGCTGCTGCTGAGCGTTCGTTCCGGCGCAAAGTTTTCCATGCCGGGCATGATGAACACGATTCTGAACCTTGGCCTGAATGACCAAACGACCGAAACCCTGGTCAAGAAAACCGGCAACCCGCGCTTTGCTTTCGATTGCTATCGCCGTTTCATTCAGATGTTCGGTGAAGTGTCGATGCAGATCAACATGGAAAAGTTCGACCACATCTTCGACAGCCGCAAGCACAAGAAGAAAGTGAAGCTCGACACCGACCTCGATGCCGCCGATCTGGAAGCCATCATTGCCGACTACAAGAAGCTGGTGAAGAAGGAAACCGGCCGCGAATTTCCGCAGAACGCGCTCGAACAGTTGCTCATGTCGCGCGACGCGGTGTTCAATTCGTGGAACACGCCTAAGGCCGTCTACTACCGCCGCATGGAAAAGATTCCGGATTCCATCGGCACGGCGGCAAATGTTCAGTCGATGGTGTTCGGCAATATGGGGGAAACCTCGGGCACGGGCGTGGGCTTCACGCGCAACCCTTCCACCGGCGAAAAGATTTTCTACGGCGAGTTCCTGCTTAATGCGCAAGGCGAAGACGTGGTCGCGGGCATCCGCACGCCGTTGCCGATTGCCGAGCTCGGGCGGGTTTTGCCGCAGGCGTACAAGCAACTGGTTGAGATCACTTCGAGCCTCGAGAAGCACTATCGTGACGTGCAGGATTTTGAGTTCACCATCGAGGAAGGCAAACTCTACATGCTGCAGACGCGCAACGGCAAGCGAACGGGTCCGGCCGCCGTGCGCATCGCCGTGGATATGGTGGGCGAAGGGCTGATCAGCAAGAAGGAAGCGGTTCAACGCGTGGCGCCCAACCAGCTCGATCAGTTGCTGCATCCCGTGCTCGATCAGGCAAGCCGCAAGAGCCTCGAAAAGATCGCCACCGGTTTGCCGGCCTCGCCCGGCGCATCGGTCGGCCGAGCGGCCTTCTCGTCGGAGGACGCCGTCGAGCTTTCACTTCACGGCCCGGTGATCCTGGTGCGTAAGGAAACCACTCCCGACGACATCCATGGCATGGACGTTTCCAAGGGTATTCTCACGGCGGTCGGCGGCTTAACCAGCCACGCGGCTGTGGTCGCCCGCGGCATGGGCCGCCCCTGCGTGGTTGGAGCATCCACCATTAGCGTGAACGAAGGTACCAAACAGGCCACCATCACGACCGGCGGCAAGACGCTTACGCTCAAGGAAGGGGATTGGATTTCTCTGGACGGCTCGACTGGCGAAGTCTATCTGGGCCAGTCCAAAACCAGTGATCCCGATCCCAAATCGCCTCTCTTCGCCACGTTTATGGAGTGGGCCGACGAGTTCCGGGGCAAATTCGGTGTCCGCGCCAACGCCGATATTCCGCGCGATGCCAAACAGGCGGTTGCCTTTGGCGCCGAAGGCATCGGGCTGTGCCGCACGGAGCATATGTTCTTCGCCGAAGACCGTTTGCCGCATGTGCAGGCCATGATTCTGGCGCGCGACGAGAAGACGCGCAAGAGAGCGCTTGCCAAGCTGATGCCGATGCAACGCAAAGACTTCGCGGGACTGTTCTCAGCCATGGATGGATTCCCTGTAGTCATTCGCACGCTGGATCCCCCGCTCCACGAATTCCTTCCCAAGCGCGAGAACCTGATGGTCGATATCGCGCGGCTTCCGCATCTGGGCGTCAAGCAGAAGAAGGAGTTGGCGGCCACCTACAACATCAAGGTGAGTGAGCTCAAGAAGCACTTGCCCGAGCTGCTGCATCGCGTGGAAGAACTGCACGAGTTCAACCCGATGCTGGGTCTGCGCGGCTGCCGCCTTGGCATCATGTATCCGGAGATCACCGAGATGCAGGCCCGCGCGATCTTCGAAGCCGTTGTCCAGGTTGCCAAGAAGGGGAAGAAGGTGATTCCCGAAGTGATGATTCCTCTTATCGGAAGCGTCAAAGAATTTGAGAATCAGAAGGCCATCGTCAAGAAGGTGGCCGACGAAGTGCTCGCCAAAGCCGGCATGAAGAAGTTCCACTACATGATCGGCACCATGATTGAGATTCCGCGCGCCGCTCTTACCGCCGACCTGGTGGCCAAGGAAGCCGAGTTTTTCAGCTTCGGCACCAATGACCTAACCCAGACCACCATGGGGCTCTCACGCGACGACTACACGAAATTCAGCAAATACTACGAAGAGCTGAAAATCTTCAAGGCCGATCCATTTGCGGTTCTCGACCAGGAAGGCGTCGGCAAACTGGTTGAAATGGCGGTGAAGCTGGGCCGTAAGACCCGGCCCGATCTGGAAATCGGCATCTGCGGCGAGCACGGCGGGGAGCCCAGTTCGGTCGAATTCTGTTATCGCCTCGGCATGGATTACGTTTCCTGCTCTCCCTATCGCGTACCCATCGCGAGGCTGGCTGCGGCGCAAGCGGCAATCAGCGGCAGCGACAAGACAGAGATCAGCCGGACGGCTTAACCGCAGAAGCGGAGGGGACATAGCCGTTAGCTTGGGGCTGGCGCGACTAGCGAAATAGCCCCAAGCTGACGCATGGGGCTGAACGGGGAATTTCTTCCCGCATCGCCCCTCAGCCGGCTTGCATCTAACCGGCCATGAGCGAAAAACGCGTAGCATTGATCACCGGCGCCAACAAAGGCATCGGTTTCGAAATCGCCCGTCAATTGGGCAAACAAGGTTTCATCGTGGTGGTGGGCGCGCGCGAATCCAAAGCGGATTCCGCCGCAGCCAAGTTGAAGGCGGAAGGTATTGACGCTCGCCCCGTAAAGCTGGATGTAACTAACGCCGACGATGTCGCCGCGCTGCCGGCATACTTCGAAAAGAATTTCGGCCAGCTGGACGTCCTGGTAAATAACGCAGGCGTCTTGCTTGATTTTCCCGGTCCGGTGACTGCGGCGACCTTGCGCTCGACTTACGAGACCAACGTCATTGCCCCGTATGTGATTACGCAAACCTTGCTTCCGTTGTTGAAGAAGAGCCCGGCTGGCCGTGTCGTGAACCATTCGAGCATTCTGGGCTCTCTCGACTTTAACGCCACCGAACAGGCCGGCGACTTCCGAGGCCCGGGTTACAACTCCTCGAAAGCGGCGCTGAATATGCTTACCGTGTTGACGGCCCTGGATCTAAAGGGCACCAACGTCAAGGTGAACGCTGCGCACCCCGGTTGGGTGAAGACGGACATGGGCGGCGCCGGTGCTCCGATGGAAATTGAAGATGGCGCCAAGACAGCGGTTGAATTGGCGACACTCCCGGCTGACGGGCCAACCGGCGGCTATTTTCATATGGGCAAGCCGATACCCTGGTAATCCGCCTGATGTCGCGCTAGCCGCCCTCGCAGGGCTCAACCACCGGTTTCTGATTGCCGGCCCACTTGACGATCGCCACGCCCAGGAAGATCACGCACATGGCGGCCATTTCGCGGATGCCGAACGGCTCGCGATTGAAAAGCCATCCGAGAAACACCGCCACGATTGGATTGATGTAGGTGTAAATCGAAACGATGGCCACCGGCAGCTTCGCCATCGCGTAGACAAACGAGCTGTAGCCGACCAGCGATCCGAACACGATCAGATATGCCACCGCGATGAGCGGCCGCCGTTCGACGTGCGTGGGAAAGCGCTCGAACAGGAGCGCGGGAATTACCATGAAAAGCCCGGTTGCCAGTTGCTGCACGGCGCCGCTGACAATGGGATGCGTTTGCGATTTCTGCCGGCGCTGCAATAGCGCGCCCAGCAGCCATCCGGCCGAGCCCAGTTGCAGCAGCAGGAAGCCGCTCACCGAGTTGCCACGCCAACCCTCAGCCGCCGCCAAGGGGCCGACCAGAAAAATGACTCCGCAAAGCCCCACCAACAAACCGCGCACCGTAAGGCCGCCTGGCCGCTTGCCGCCGGGCAGGGCCCAATCGATGCCGACCATCCAAAACGGGGACGTGGTGATGAAGAGCGATGCCATTCCGCTCGGCACCCAAAGCTCGGCGACGGAAAGAGCTCCGTTGCCAATGCCGATTGAAATAATTCCAAACAGCGCGGTCTCCGCCAATTCCCTGCCCCGTGGAATCCGCGCCCCGGCCAGCATCGCGCCGGCCAGCATTAGACCGCCGGAAATTGTGTAGCGGACGGCAATCAGCCAGAACGGCGGAAACGATTCCAGCGACATGCGGATGCCCAGGTAAGTCGTGCCCCAGAAAAACGAGACCGCCGCCAGAGCCCCGTACGCAAGCCAGATAGGCTTTACGCCGCGGGCGGCACCGCGCTGCGGCAATTCCCCGATCTCGCTCTGCTCCGCCATCTTCTGGAGGTTAGCATTCGCGCTCGCCCGCCATTCATGCAGCTTCCGTCGCTTCTTCGCCGCAACTGGGACCTGCAACGGCCGGCCCTTTCGATCTGCTCTTCGACTTGAGAATCAGTACGACACTCGCCAGCACCAACGCCGCTCCCGCGAGCTCAGCCAGGCGCAGTCTCTCGCCACCCGCTAGCCAGCCGATTGCCAGCGCCACTACGGGGTTAACGTAGGCATAGCTCGAAAGCCTGGTTGGCGACATCCTCTGTAAAAGCCAGACGTACGATCCGTAAGCGATCAACGATCCCGCTACGATCAGATACAACATCGCGCCAACAGCCGCTAGGGGCGGAACACGCAACCCCTTCCATTCGCCGATTACGCCCGAAAATAGCAGCAGCAGCAAGCCTCCGCAAATCATCTGGGCGCCGGCGCTGATCGAGTGCGAAGCGGGCAGATTGAGCCTTCGGGAGAGGATGGTTCCCGCGGACCAGGAAATAGCGCTTACTACAATCGCGATGCACCAGATCCAGCTTGTCGGCTTTGCGGCCGTACCCGAGCTGCCCGAGAGCAACGCAACACCAATCAAGCCTACAGCCAGCGCTGCCGCGAGAGAGACCGTCACGCGTTGAGTTTTCAGGATCGTCGCCTCGAACAGCAGGACCCAAACCGGAAGCGTGGCAATCAGGACGGACGCGATGCCGGATGGCACGGTCTTCTCGGCGCTGAAGAGCAGAGAATAGCTAATCAGAAACATCAGGGCGCCCAGCACCCAGATCCCGCGCCACTGCCTGGGCTGCACGGGCCGGGAATCTCTCAGCCGCGCGAAGCCATACAGGAGAAGGCCCGCAACGAGGAACCTTGCTCCCGCGGCGAGCAGTGGCGGGATGCTTTCAACGGCCACGCGAATGGCAAAGTATGTTGAGCCCCACAGGAAATAGATAGCGCCGAGGGCCGCAACCTGTTTCCAGTCTTTGAATTTGGGAAGCGCCATTTGGAGTGTAACCGGCAACCGTCGTTTTGGTAGTTATAGATTACCAGCTATTTCGCTAACCAGTCAAGCTGCAGTTTAGAGGTTATAATCAAATTGTAAATCATCTTGCCGCAATCACACCCATTTCAACTGATCGCCGGGCACGTTGCTCTCGACTTTGCCAACACTCTCGATAACCGTTACATCCGTGAACGCCAAGTCGAGCTGCTTTCCACTTATGATCAGTTCATCGCATTTGCCTCCGAATGTGGTTTGGTGAATTCAGCCCAAGCGCGAATGCTCGCCGCCGGCGGCGAGCGCCAAGCCAAGCTCGCGCTCGAACGCGCCATCGGTCTGCGCGAGGCGATCTACCAGTTGTTTACGGCCGCGATTTCGGGCGAGCGGCCGCCCAGCGAGGCTATCGAAACGTTGAACGCATCACTGAGCGAAGCCCGTAGCCGCAGGCAACTGCTCTGGGACCGCAAGGAGTTCGTGTGGCGCTATCGTAGTCTCCCGGATCAGCCTGTCAACCCGATTTGGCCGATCGCCGAAGCCGCGGCGGAGTTGCTTTCCTCCACCGACCGCGCGCGCATTCGCGAATGCTCGAATCCGGCTTGCCGTTGGTTGTTTCTCGACCAAAGTAAGAACCACTCGCGCCGTTGGTGCGACATGAGCGTTTGCGGCAATCGCGCCAAAGCCCACCGGTTTCAAGCTCGCGAGCGCGGAATCGTCCGCAAAAGCGCACCGGCTGGTTGAAATAGCGACCTGGCATTTGGAACAAATCTCACTCCGCGCGGTGTCCAATCCGTAGCCATGTTCCGACACGGGAAGTCTCTCGCCACGCGCAACCGCGCCATCTGTTACCGCCCCCTATGCTGCCTGGTTTTGCTCCAGCTCGGACTTTCCGCGTGCAGAACAGCTAGGCCGCTCACGGTGGTTCCCGCGACTTACCGGATCGCCGTCTCAGGTGAGGATCACTTGTTGCTTCCTCCGCCAGTGCCGTTGAATTACTCCGAATCTGACGTGATCCGCGTGAAGATAAACGTAGCAGTCCGGCCGCGCAGCGGATCGTGCGTCGTGGACGGGCCGCTTTTCCGGCTTGCCCCTGGCGCGGACAAGGAAGGCGGACTCGAGCTCACCTTGCCTTCGCTGAAATCGTGGCGGGAGAGCCTGCTGGCGGCCCAAAACCCATCCCGTTCAGACGCGTTCCTTGGCGAGATAGGGGAGTTCTTCGATGGCATGCGCGCACTCGTAAAGAAAGGATGCCTGCCGGCGGGAGCGTTGCTGCCGGTTCGCGATCTAATTCTGGCCAGCGTTCCCATTCGCCCGGACCAGGGCTTGTTTGCAAGTTATGGCTATTGGGCCGGCAAGGGCGCGATGGATCTGCGGCCCGGCCTCAGGCTGGAGGTGGAACGGGCTTACTATCGCGATACGGACGTCAGCGCCGCGGCGAAAACGCTGGCCAACTACATCGGCACAAGCACGGCAACTTACGACGTCGTCGAGAAACAAGGCCGCAGCATTCAGTTCCACCTGATAGGCATCGAGCACAAGCCACAGGAGCTGGCGAAGAGGCGCGATCGGGAGATACCCGATTTCACGCTGGCTCATCTCGCCGGCGCCGCGCCCTTCTACCGGCTGCTGCTCGCGTCCGATTTCGTTCCGGAGCGTATCAAGCGGTCAGCCCTGCTGATCGGCTCAACCAGCGCGGATCGCATCAACGCGGTGACGAGTCAGTTCCACACGCATCACGATCTGGGTTGCGCCGACCTGACGCAGGGAGGGGATGTGCTGTGCGTGGAGTTCGATGGAGAGGTGACCGTCAGCCCACAGGTCCAAGTGGTGGTGAACGGACAGAACACGTTCGTCTCGTGGGGGTCAACGGTCAGGAGAGTGTTTGGCGAACAATCGGGCGAGCAGATCGCCACGGCGATGAAGACCCTGCGTGTGGAACGCCTCTTCGACCTGCGCTACTCCCAAATCCAGTTTCCTCCGGACGATGACGGGATTCTCGGCTTGACCCTGGTCGGAGGCGACCACGTGAGCTGGTAACTCGGGGTCAAATCAGCCGATCGCAAACCTAGGCGGCGTATCCTACGTCTTAGGTTCGACTCACCGGCTGGTTTGGAATGCGCCACTGGTTGTTACGTCTGTCGTGCGGCTCGCTATCGTTATTGGGCATGGTTTTGGCGATTCCCGCCGCCGCCAGCGCCGACGCGATGATCAGCGGCCACGTGGTAGACGTCAACGATACCCCGGTTGCCGGGGCCCGCGTAATCGTGAGCCTCGAGGGGTCAGGCTCCTGGCAAGCGGAAACATCGACTGACGGCCTTGTCCGCGTTTCCTTGCCGGCGCTGCAGCCTGGCGAGTATCTCATCACAGTCGAGCACCCCGGTTACTACGCGCTGCACGAACGCGCGGCGCATCTCGACCCCGCCGTTCCCTTGACCCTCGTTATCAACCCGGTCCGCGAGGTCTTCCAATCCGTGGACGTGCACGAACAGCCCTCGCCGGTGGATACGGCCGCACTGCAGAACAACGAGCGCCTCACTGGAACCGAAGTGAATGACATCCCTTACGCCGACAGCCACAACCTGGTGAACGCCCTGCGCCTGATGCCGGGCGTGGTTTCCGACAACTACGGCAGACCGCACTTCAACGGCTCTTCCGACGGTCAAATTGAATACCTGCTCAACGGGTTCGATATTACCGACCCCATCACCGGCCAGTTCCAGACTGTGCTCGCCGTCGAAGGTGTTCGATCGGTGGATCTGTCTTCGGGCCGCTTGTCTCCCGAGAACGGACGAGGCTCAGCCGGCGCCGTCGCCATCACATCCGAGAGCGGCACCGACACGTTTCGCTACACGGCCACCGATTTCATCCCTGGCCTGAACTTTCAGCACGGCGCCCGCCTCGGCAATTGGTTTCCCCGCTTCGGCATTTATGGGCCAATCGTTCGCGGCCGCGTCTGGTTCGCGGATACGCTCCATCTCGAATACAACGAGGCGCTGATCAACGGCCTGCCAACCGGCCAGAATACGTCGACCGGTTGGCTCGCGAGCGATTTGCTTCACATGCAGGCCAACCTGGCGCACGGGAACATCCTGTTCGCGGATTTTCTGGTGAATATCGATAATCAAAATCGGGTCGGCCTTGGCGTGCTGGACCCGGTCTCGACAACCACCACGCTTCGCGCTCGCCGTTACTTCGGCAGTTTGCGCGATCAGTTTTACCTCGGCCACGCCACGCTGATCGAATTCGGCTACGCCCACTACGAGGCTCCCACGACCCAGACGCCGCAAGGCGACGCGTTGTATGTCTTTTCGCCAACCGGCCGCAGCGGCAACTACTTTGTCGATTCCACGCAGACCGGCTTTCGCGATGAGGGAACCACGCATGCTTATCTGCCGCAGTTCCAATTCGCCGGCTCACATCAGATCGAAGCCGGCGGCGGCGTGGAGCGTACGGCCGACGACTCGGATTTCAGCCGCACTGGCTACGAAGTGGTGGGCCTCGGCGGCGAGGTGCTGTCCGACACCTATTACGAAGGCTCCGGCAAGTATCATGTTTCCGACACCGAGCTTGCCTGGTGGCTCCAGGACCGCTGGCGATTAAATAAACGCCTGCAAGTGGAAGCGGCCATTCGCGAGCAGCATGACCGCGCCATTGGCACCGATGGTTGGTCGCCGCGCGCGGCTTTTTCCTGGGCGCCTTTTTCCAACGAGCGAACGGTCGTTTCCGGGGGCTACTCGCTCACGCATGACGCCGTGACACTGAACCTGCTCGGCCTGCCTCTCGACCAAACCCCGGTCACCACTACATACAGTTCGGATGGCGCGCCGGTTTCCACCTCCGCGGCCACCTTCGCCATTCCGCAGTTCCTGCAACTGCCGCGCGCGACTAACTGGAGCATGAACGTCAGCCATCAGCTCAGCCAGCGGCTTTCTCTAAATCTCAAGACGCTCCGCCGCCGCGGCACGGACGGCTTCGTGTATGTCAACCAGATGGCGCCGAATGCTCCGCCGTCATTGCTGCCCTTGCCCGGCGCCGGAACCCCGGGCGACTACAGCCTGACGAATCTGCGCCGCGACGATTTCAATTCCGTCCAGGTCTCGGTTCGCCAGACTATCGCCGCCCAATATGAGTGGATGGTCTCTTACAGTTACACGCGCGCCGTCTCAAACGCGCTGCTGGATTTCAATTCCGCCATCCCTCTTCAGGTGCTCACTTCCATGGAGCCTATTCCCTGGGATGTTCCAAACCGCGTGCTGGGCTTTGCCTACCTGCCGTTGCCCTGGAAGAACTGGGCGATTGCCGGGCTCGCCGACGCGCGGTCCGGTTTCCCGTTCTCGGTTGCGGATCAGTACGGCGTGATCGCGGGCGCGGTCGATTCGCACCGCTATCCGTTTAATTTCGATCTCAATTTATCTATCGAGCGCACCATTACGCTCGCCGGGTATCGCTTCGCGTTGCGGCTCGGCGCGATGAATGTGACAAACAACCGCAATCCGACGGCTGTGATTAACACCATTGGCGCGCCGAACTACCTGAGTTTCTACGGCGCAGAGGGTCGCCACTTAGTCGTGCGTGTGCGGTTCTTCGGGCGCGCGACGGCGGCCAAGCCGTAGGTGCTCAATGGAAGAACCGCTCCCTTGCGCTTCGCGAATTTGGTCTCGGCTCGCAGCGTAGTTTTAACGGAAATGGGCGGTTTTTCAACCCCAGCGCTTCAGGCCCTTGGCGCCGATGTCGTGGCGATAATGCATACCTTCGAAATGTATGCGCCCGGCTGCGGCGTAGGCTGCCTCGATTGCGCCGGCCAGATCCGCTCCTGAAGCCGTAACCCCAAGCACGCGCCCGCCCCCGGTCACCAGGCGCTGCCCCGCCAGCTTGGTCCCGGCTTGGAACACTATCGCCCCAAGGCTCTCAGCGCCCCCTATACCCGTGATCTCGTCCCCAGTGCGTGGTTGCTCCGGGTAGCCGCCCGCGGCCAGCACCACGCAAACGGATGGGTCAGCGCTATATTCGGGCTGAAGCCTCGCCGCCGGCGTGCCTGCGAGCCCCGCCGAAAACTCCAGCAATTCCAGAAATCCCGCGCGCAGCCTGTGCAACAGCGCCTGCGTCTCCGGGTCGCCCAGCCGCACGTTGAACTCGAGCACCTTGGGCCCGTCCGCGGTCATCATCAGCCCGGCGTAAAGAAAGCCCGTGAACGGCATGCCTTCACGCGACATTTGCCCAACGGCGGGCAACATTACCCGCTCGACAATGTCGGTCGCTTGTGCCGGCGTCAGAATCCGGCCATCGCAATAGGCGCCCATGCCTCCGGTGTTCGGGCCGAGGTCCCCGTCGTTTACACGCTTATGATCCTGGCTCGCTTCGAGCGGAAACACCTCGCTCCCGTTGCTGATACCGATGAAGCTGACTTCCTCGCCTTCGAGAAACTCTTCAATCACCAGAGCCGGGCCCAGCTTCATCGCCGCGTCTTTGGCCTCGGCAGGATTGCGCGCGATGGTGACGCCTTTGCCCGCGGCCAATCCGTCGGCCTTGATCACGACGGGGTAGGCAAAATCTTTCAGCGCCTCGAGCGCCTCGTGATAATTGGCTGTCTGATACGACCGCGCAGTGGGAATTCCAGCGCGCTCGAAAAAGCGCTTCGCGAAGATCTTGCTGCCCTCCAGTTGCGCCGCTTTGCGCAACGGACCGACAATCGGCAGCTTCCGGGCCGCGAACACATCCGCAATCCCGGCAACCAGCGTGGCCTCCGGGCCAACTACTGTGAGATCGACGCGCTCGGCTTCAGCCAAATGCGCGTATCCTTCGATTTCCTGCGGCGCCGGCAGACACTGACCAAGCTGCGCGATCCCCGGGTTGCCAGGCACGGCGAGAATTTGGTGAACGCGCGGGTCCTGGCTCAGCCGCCAGGCAAGTGCGTGCTCGCGGCCACCGCCGCCGATGAGGAGCAGTTTCAATGCGGTTGTAATCCCAGATCAGAATAGCCCATCGGTGGGGCGCCAGCACCATGCATCAGCTTGGGGCTATTTCTCTGCCGTTGCGCCAGCCCCAAGCTGACGCTAGGTCCACCCATTCCGCTGTTTCAGGTTGGTGATATGCGCCAGATGGTGACGGCCATGCCAGGCGTACAACGCCAGCAACCGATCGAGCCGCAGCTCGCCGTGATCCGGATGGAGCATCGTTCGCGCGAACTCCTGGTCGCCAAGCGATCGGAACAAGATCACCCAGCGCGCATGGAGAGCGGCGAGCAGGGAAAGCGACAGAGTCACTGGAGCGTGTGAGGCGTCCGCCAATTCCGCCCAACGGTCTTCGGCATAGGGTTTGATCGCGGGGCAGTCTTCGGTCAGCGCCAGGCGCACGCGAACGTAGGAGTTCATATGGCTGTCGGGAAGGTGGTGAACCACCTGGCGAATGCTCCAGCCGCCCGGCCGGTATTCGGTGTCTAGCTGTTGTTCGTTGAGGCCGCTGACGGCCTCGGCAAGCTGACGCGGCAGGCTTTCGATTGCATCGATCCACTGAGCGCGATCGTCCGCGCTTATTTTCTGCGGAGCTTGAAACTTGCCTACCGGGTAGCGCAATTCAAAATCGGCAGCTAAAGCTTGAGTGCTCATACGCTGATTATGACCTTTCGCTGCGGCAAACGAAATTGGGTGACGTCGGTCAGCACCAATTTGAGGACTATCCGCTTGCTGACGCGCGCGGTTCAGTGCTGTCGGTGGCTTGCGTTGAACCGCGACTGTCAGGGAACGGGAAGAGCGATTAGGTTTCTCTATGGATTATTCGCGGCGACGATCCGAAAAGAGATCGGCTGCGAACGGACTTCAGCGTAAACCTCGAGTTGCTTGCCGATCGCATCGGGTGGGGCCGGCCCCTCGGACTCACTGAGAGCATGCCAAGTTGCAACCAAGGTGTATTCGCCGGCATGGTCTGGCAGGATTCCCCATTCGCGAAGCGTGGATTCCATGGGAACCGGCTCGCCCTTTGCGAACGCCTTGGACCACCCTCCATGGCACGTGATGAGTTCCAAGGTTGGATATCCGGGAGTAATACCCTTGGACTGGATCTGTTGCCCGCGCGCATCGAAGACCTGGAATGTCACGGGGCGGCTGCAATCCGACCAGAAAATTGCCGGCTTGGCTTTGAAATCCTCTACCGCCGCGTGCAAGTGAATGTCCTGGCCCAAGGGAAACTCGCGCTGATCCAGGTTAAGAGCGATGCTTAGTCCTCGAACCAGCGGGCTCCAGTCCCGCTTGATTGTTGAAGCATCCGCAAAGTGCAGGTGAAGAGGATTCGAGGTAATCATGTCTGCAATTCCCTCGGGTGTGAACCCAGCGAACTCACTTACTTCAACGGTATAGTCGCTGGCTGGCGCCATCCCGAATCCGTGGGCCCGAATCAGGTCCTCTTTTCGCCCCGTGTCATTTGGAGGCGGTTCCGCGGAATTAGAGCAGGATGCAGGCCGGCGCTGTTCTTCAAATCTCGTGTCGCCGCTCTCGCTCCGAACCCGGGAAAACAGATGCAGACAGGAGTTTCTGTCAGGCGCGCCGTCGTTGCTTGCATCAACGTGCAGGGCAATCAACTCGCCAACGAAATTATCCTGTTTGTCCGTGGTAAGTTTCACCTCGCGGCTCTCCGCGGCGCCGATTGATTCACCTGGTTTGGACCCAACGAAGTGGCCCAGCCGGTAAGCGCCTACCTGCACAGCGGAGCACACCTTTGTAATAAACGTTGGCGCAATAATCAGATAGCCGTGCTGCGTATCGGAGTTTATGTAAGTGTTGATCCAATCGGCATCCTGGCATGGCGAGTTGACATCTGTGGAAATAGTCGCCCATCGATAGACCCGATAAGCTTCACCTCCGGGCGGAAGAGCTACCGAACGCTCGTAGGGTTCGGGGTTCGGCTTTCCGTCCGGCGTGCACTCAAAGCACTCCTTGGTCCAGATGTTGTGGCCCTGCTTTGAATCGTTGAACATCGCGCCGCCACCGCCGCCTAGACTGCAAGTGGACTCCGAGATGTTCCTGACTTCGAGTGCAACCAATTCCTGGTGATCCGCCGTCTTTGCAAATGCAAACCTAACGTCGAGATCCGCCGCTTTGCACTCCGGATCTGGCGGGTTTGCTTGCTGGGCGCGGATCGAAGGCGCCAAAACGGATACCGCGATGAAAGAGAGCGCGGCGAAGAACAGGTGTGATGGACGCGCAGGGACTCTCACTACCATTCACGATACTTTGACGCCGACAACACGGCAACTTCCGTCCTGGCAGGCGACAAGATCGCCTGCCCCACCAGAGGGGAGATGGATCGCGTTAGGAACGCTCCCTCACGGTCGCGTCTCGGCTAGCGCTGCTGCAGTCCGACAGGCTGGTGGTCAGTAATCGGCAGGCGTAACGCGGTCGTGCGAAAGTGGAGGTCTCTGCGAGTCTCGAGGCAGTGTCGTTTAGGACGGTTTCCAGGAGCTAACGCATGGACAAGCCATTGCCACGCCGGGCCGCTGCGAATCCAACGCAGTACAACATTGTGTTCTTGACGATCTTCGTGCTGATCAGTCAAAGTCGAATGGCCCGCCAGTCCGAACGGCGCTCGCATCTGGATCTTCAAGTCGGCATGCTTTCCGAACAGGAACTGACAACAATCCTTCAGATGTTGCAGAAGCTCTGCCAGCACATGGGCGTGAATGTGGACTCCTCCAAGCAGGAGCTACAGTCGTTTAGCAAAACAACGGACGTACACAAGCTGGCCAGTGAGCTCGAGGACAAACTTCCCGGGCAATAACCGTGGCGCGCCGCGCGGAGCCGAACGCCGGTTGGAGTCCCCACTCCTATCTCAGAGAGGCTTTGGGGCTGGCTGGTCGTAATACCCCGCTCGTGTTTGCGCTTTGAGATGGGGCTTGTCGATTTTCACCTCAATGGCGTGATACTCGCTGGGACCGTCTGCGGGAGGGGGAGCAAACGAAAGGACGTAGTAAGCATTTGCGTCACGAACGCAGCTTGCGATTCCGTCGGTCAGGTCGTTGCTGGCGGTGAGGACCCGGCCGCCGCTTTGAGACGCAAGAACTTGCAGCGCGAGATCGCCAATGGCTACCTGGTTCGGTGTGCGCACTCCTTTCAGGAATGACTCGTAATAAAACTCATGGAGTTGGCTCTCTCCCGGTCCGAGCGGATCGACGACATACAAAGTAATGCCAGCCTGCCGCAACTGGGTGGATAGCGAAACAATCGTGCTGAAGATTCCCCTCTGGTTCTTTTGGGTCAAATCCTCATGTGGCCCGGAGAGCAGAGGCCAACCCGGACTAACGCAGATGACTATTTTCTTGCCGGGTCTGTTCGCGGCGTACGCGGCAAGCTGCCCAAACGCGTTCACGCCTAACTGCATTCGCTCATCCGCGCCGTAGAAGCCTTGCGATTTGGTAATCGTTCGCAGGGCAGACGTATTCTGATCGAGGTAGGCGGCCAGGGCGTTTCCGTCGCGAGAAGCCGTTCCCTGTAAATTTAGACCGGAATCGGTCAGGAAAGCGATCGATACCGGACGGGGCAGTTTGCCGCCATTCTGCTCGAGGAATTTCTTGATCTGTTCGCGCGCCTGCGCCACGTTCATGAACGGAATGTTTACCGAATCTACGACCAGAATCACCTCAACCGGCTCGGTATCGGCGGTTGCCTCAGTTACGGCCTCGAAGGAGAGGATCTTTTCCGGTAGCTTGTTGTCCAAGAGCGCGAAATCCTGCTGCTGGAGGCCGGCGACCGGCTTTCCGGATTTATCGTTGACCACCACGTCAAGCCTGATGTTGGTCTCGGTCCCGGGCGTGGCTTGTTGGGGAATGGGTTGGACAACTCGCTGGGCAGCCAACATCGGGAGAGATAAAAGGAAGACGCACATCAGAACCTGGCAGGAAGCAGGCATGTCAAATCACCTCGACTTCGGTCGTCACCTTCAATCTACCTCCGGGAGTTCTGGGGCACGGAGAGAGGAGGGTGCGGACGGGGCAAAAAGCGGGCGTCTTGGCAGGCGACAAGATCGCCGGCCCCAAGGGGTGGGTGGGGCGTTCAGGTATTTTCAGGACGGAGGCGAATTGTCAGCACCAGCGTGCCCGCCAGCAGGAAACAGACGGAGAGGAAAGCGATCGCCGTGGGATAGGAATATTGGCGTGACAACAGATATCCCACCACCGAGGGACCAACAAATCCACCCAGGTTCCCGATCACATTGATCAGCCCGATCGACGCGGCGGCAGCCGATTTTGTTAGCGACACGGTCGGAAGCGCCCAAAAAGCTGGCGGCCAGGCATATCCGCTGGCGCCGGTCAGGCAAAGCCACGCTAGAACCAGCGCGAAAGGCTGGCCGGGTATCGCAGCCAGGGTAAAGAAAATGCCAGTTAGCAACATGGGGACGGCGGTATGCAGACGCCGTTCTCCGCTCCTGTCCGAGGCTCGCGCTGACAGCCCTATCGAGAACAAGCCGGTGGCAAACGGCAGCGCCGAACAGGCCGTCGCCATGCCGACAGAAAGCGTCGAGCTGTGTCGAATGATGTCGGGCAGCCACAGCACAAACGCATACCCTCCGATATTTGCCAGGCACAAAGCCACCGCCAGCACCACAACATTGCGGAGCCGCAAAGCTTGCCAAGGCGTGATCTGTTTGAGCGACTCTTTCTGAGAATTCTCCTGATCGAGCTCGGCCTCAATCCGGGCGCGCTCATCCGGCGTCAGCCACTTCGCTTGCCGGGGATAATCGGTCAAGTAAAAGAAGGTGACGATGCCTAGAATCACGGGCGCGATCCCCTGGAGGATGAATACCCAGCGCCAACCCGGCAGCCCCAGCCAATGGACGCGCAGGATGAGGGCGGAGAAGGGCGCACCCAAAACCAGCGACACCGGAATTCCCATGATGAAGCCGGCCAAAGCGCGGGCGCGGTCCTGGCGCGAAAACCAGTGGCTGAGATATACGATGATGCCCGGAAAGAAGCCGGCCTCCGCGCAACCCAGCGCGAAGCGCCCAGCATAAAACTGACCGGATGTATTGACGAAGCCGGCCAGAACCGTGCAGCATCCCCAGGCGATGAGCATCCGGGCAATCCAACGGCTGGCGCTGCTGCGCTCGATGAGCATCGCTCCTGGAATTCCAAACAGCATATAGCCGATGAAGAAGATGCCCGCTCCGAATCCATACACGGCCTTCGAGAAACCCAGGTCGGCACTCATAGGCATCTGGGCGAAGGCGACATTCGCGCGATCCAGGTAGGAGGTGATGTAGAGCAGGAAAACGAACGGAAGAATGCGGCGCCGCAGCTTCGCGCGGGTCTGTTCGGAGGGAAGTGGAATGGAACCGATCGCCGGCATCGCGGCCCCCTACCAATCGCGGGCGAAACCGGCGGTCCAGCCGCCGTCAACCACGATCACGGTGCCTGTAATGTACGAAGACTCGGGGGCGGCGAGAAACAACGCGGCGTTTGCCATATCCTCCGGCGTTCCGGGGCGGCCCAGGGGGATGTGACTAATGATGCTATCGCCCTTTGGGTTGCCCGGACTATAGAAATAGGCGCGGGTGCCCGAGGTGACAGTGGAACCTGGAGCGATGGCATTCACGCGAATGCCATACGGGCCCAGTTCGAGCGCAGCGGCTTTGCTGGTATTAATCACGCCCGCCTTCGCTGCCGCGTATGCGATCTGCCGGCGCAGCGGAACCATGCCGACGATCGAGGCGATGTTGATGATGCTGCCATAACGCCGCTCCACCATTCCTGGCGCAACCGCGCGGCAGCAATAGAAAATGCTGTTCAAATCGACGTTGATCAGGCGCTCCCACTCGCCATGGTCGAACTCGTGAATGGGTAAGCGATGCTCGGCCTTGGCTCCGCACCCGGCGTTATTCACCAGGATGTCGATCTTCCCGAATTTGGACTGAGCATCGGCGATCATCCGGTCGACCGCGGCTCGATCGGAAACGTCGCAGCGAAGGAAGATGGATTCGCCGCCCGCGGCGCGGATTTGCTGCGCGGTGGCATCGCCGGTATCCGCAACATCGTTTACCACGCTGACGGCGCCGTTCGCAGCCAGTGTCAGGGCAATTGCCTGGCCGATGCCGGAGCCCGCGCCCGTGACTAGCGCCACATGATTGCTGAGATCGACTTTCATTGGGTTTCCGCCACGCTATCAAGTGGTGAGGCATCGTGTCAAACAGCAGGCGGGAATCACAGGCCACGATATCGTATTAGGCGAACCATATGGCTGAACGACCCCGCGTATTCATGCTCGACACCCTTCATAACGAGAAGTCCATTGACCTTGCCATTGAGGCGGAGATTCTGGGCGAGACCGCACAGCTCTCGCTGGCGCAGATCGCGGAACGCGATAACTTTCCCGAGGAGGTATTTGCCGCCGATGCGCTGATTCTGAGTCCTTACCCTCAGCTTTCCGCCAAGATTCTACGCTCGTTCCGGAACCTGCGCGTCGTGGTTCGAAATGGCGTCGGCTACGACAACGTCGACGTAAAGGCGGCCCGCGAGCTTGGGATCCCGGTTTGCAATGTTCCCGACTATGGCACCGAGGAAGTGGCCGACCACGCGCTGCTTTTGACACTAGCGCTGGAGCGGAATCTCTATCGGGCCCTGAATGCGGTACGCGGCGGCTCCTGGTCGTGGCAGGCTGCCCAACCCACGCGGCGGCTTCGCGGCCAGCGCTTCGGAATCGTGGGATGCGGGCGCATTGGCACCGCGGCGGCGCTGCGAGCCAAGGCCTTCGGATTCGCGGTTCAATTCTTTGACCCGTATGTAGCGAGCGGGTACGAGAAGGCGATTGGCGTTGAGCGATGCGCGACCTTGGCGCAGTTATTGCAGACCTCCGACGTGGTTTCTTTGCACTGCCCTTTAACCGCTGAAACGCGCGGGATGGTCTCGCTCTCGCGGATGCAAGGTATGAAAACTGGCGCTTTCCTGGTGAACACTGCTCGCGGACCGTTGATTCCGGAGGCAGATCTGCTGGAGATGCTGCGCAGCGGCCACCTTGGGGGTGTTGCACTGGACGTAATCGAGCGCGAACCCGAGCATAGCCCCGAGCTGCTTACGTTCTCGAATTGTCTTTTGACTCCGCACACGGCCTTTTATTCGGAGGAGTCTCTTACTGACTTGCGAGCCGGCGCTGCCCGCGTTGTGGTGCGGTTTTTGCGCGGCGAAGGATTGATCAACGTGGTCAACTAGACACTTTTGTGGCGATGACACACTCGCCAGAAGCAAGCGCCGGCACGAGAGCCGACGCGTCAGGCACGAGTGCCTGCGCCACGTGGCTTAAATCAGCATCGTCGCCGGCTGTTCGATGACTTTCGCGAGTGCGGTCAGGAATGTTGCGGCAAGAACGCCGTCGGCAACGCGGTGATCCACGGAAAGCGTTAGCTTCAGGGTGGGCCGTATCGTCAGAGCGCCATCCACCACAAACGGCCGAGGGAGGATTCTGCCGGCCGCCAGAATGCAGCTCTCCCCAGGATTGATCAGGGCTTCAAATTCATCTACACCGAACGCTCCCAGATTCGAAAGCGTGCAGGATGCACCTTGCATCTCATCGGGCTTTAGTTTTCCTTCTTTCGCCCGGCGCGCGAAATCGGCGCGCTGCCGCGCAATCTGTGTAATGGCTAATCCGTCAACGGCGTGCATGACGGGCACCAGGAGCCGCGACGGGCTCTGCGCCGCAAAACCGATGTTGACCTCGCGCCGCTGCTCCAGGCGGCCTTCGTGCCACGAGGAGTTCAGGTCCGGAACCTCTCGAAGCGCCATTGCCAGCGCCTTGAGAAGGAAATCGGTGAAGCTGAGTCGCAGACCATCCCGCGCTTCTACAACCGGCAGCAGGTGAGATCGCACTAATGTCAGTTGTTGGGCATCCAGTTCGCGGCGCAACGAGAACTGCGGGACCGTCCGTACGCTCTGCTCCATCCGTTCGGCAATGTGGCGGCGGGCTACGGGCGCACTCCGGTTCTCGACGCGCGCTGGATCCGGTTGCGGGGCTTGAAGAGCGAATGCGGCGCGGACGTCGGCCTCTCTGACACGGCCTTGCTCGCCGGTTCCTTTGACTTGTGCCAGATCGATTCCAAGTTCCTGGGCTACTCGCCGCGCCCGCGGGCTGACAAGCTGCGTCTGCCCGGCAGCCATGGAACTCGCAGCCATGGAACTGGCAGTCATGGAACTGGCAGCCGTCACGTCGGCGACGAGCGAATCGGCGATACGCGCAATCACCGTCCCTACCGGCACCGTGATCTGTTCGTTTAGCAGCAACTCGATCACGTAACCCTGCCGCATCGATTCCACATCCATGTCGACTTTGTCGGTTTGCACGACAAACAGCGGCTCGCCCTTAGCGATTGGATCGCCAACCGCCTTTAGCCACTGCGCGACGGACCCTTCCGTCATCGTCATCCCGAGCTGGGGCATTACGACATCGTGAATCATGCTGGCAGGTTCCTAGCTGGCGACCAAGCGCCGCACCTCGTCCGCGATCGAATCCACCGACGGAAGCATCGCCGCCTCAAGTACGGGGTTGAAAGGATGTGGCGTATTCAGCGCGCACAACCGGCGGATGGGCGCGTCCAGGTGGTCAAAGGCTTTGGACGAAACGATCGCCGAGGCTTCCGCGGAGAAGCCGCAAAACTGCTGCGCTTCGTCGACAATCAGTAATCTGCCGGTTTTACGCACGGATTTGAGCAGCGTCCGCTCATCAAATGGAACGATGGTTCGCGGGTCGATCACCTCCACGGAAATGCCTTCCTGCTCGAGGCGCGCCGCCGCTTCGAGCGCATGCCATACCATCAGGCTCATCGCCAGTACGGTTACGTCGTTGCCTTTGCGGCAGACGTTGGCTTGCCCGAACGGGATCAAATACTCGCCGGATGGGACCGGCCCCTTCTTGTTGTAGAAGAATTTGTGTTCAATGAAGATCACGGGCCCGCCGTCGCGGATCGCGGTCTTCATCAGCCCCTTCACGTCATGTGCCGAGGCGGGCAATACCACCTTGAGTCCGGGGATATGGGCAAACCAGGAATAGAAACAGCGCGAATGGTGCGGGCCCGTGCACCGCACGCTTCCCATGGCGGCCCGCACTACCAGCGGCACCTGGAACTTGCCGTTGGATGTGTAGTGGATGGTCGCCGCCTGCTCGACGATCTGGCCCATCGCTTCCATCACCATGTCGAGGAAAACGATATCCACAATCGGCCGCGCGCCCGCCATTGCAGCGCCCACGCCCATTCCCACTTGTCCGAGCTCGGAAATCGGCATGTCGCGGACGCGGAGGTCGCCGAACTCCTCCCACAGGCTTCGGCTCTGCTTAAAGTTTCCGCCGCGCTTGCCAATGCCTTGGCCGATGTAGAAGATCGACGAATCGCGGCGCATCTCTTCCTGAAGCGCCTCTACTCCCGCATCGACGTACGAAATTTCCCGAGTCTCCATCACGATCCCTCTTCGGCGTATACGAACTCAGCGACCTTGCCTGGATCGGCTTCATCACCGGCTTTTGCAAACTCGTACGCCTGCTCAACTTCGGCGTCCACTTGCTCGTCCACGGCGAGAAAATCCGACTCGCGGGCAAGACGGGACTCGATGGCGCTATGAGCCAGACGCTCAATGGGGTCGCGCTGCCTCCACTCCGCGATTTCTTCCTTGGAGCGATACCCGGTTCCGGGGTCTCCCTCAAAATGGCCCAGATGACGGTAGGTGGCGCACTCGATCAGCGTCGGCCCCTGCCCGGCGCGCGCGCGTTTGATGGCTTCCTCGGCCACCCGGTAGATTTCGAGAACATCGTTGCCATCCACATGGATTCCGGGAATGCCGTAGGCCGCGCCGCGGCTTGCCACATTCGTGTTGGCGGTTACGCGGTTAAACGGCGTTTCTGTGGCATACAAGTTGTTCTCGCAAACGAATAGAACCGGCAATGCCAAGGCTCCGGCGAGATTGATTCCTTCATGGAAGGCACAGTTGTTCACAGCGCCATCGCCGAAGAAGCTGACTGCCACCTGGCCGGCGCCACGCAGCAGGGCCGCCATTCCGGCGCCGCTGGCAATAGGGATTCCAGCGCCCACGATGCCATTGGTTCCGAGGAAGCCGCAGGACGGATCATAGATGTGCATGCTGCCGCCGCGGCCGCCGTTGACGCCTATCGGTTTGCCCCAGATTTCGGCGAAGGTTTCGCCCATGGGAACGCCTTTGGCAATAGCGTGCCCATGGCCCCGATGGGTGCTGGTGACGTAATCTTCGCGCGTCAGATTGGCGCACACCCCGGCCGCCACGGCCTCCTCACCAACATATAGGTGGATGAAGCCAGGCATGGCTCCGGAGCGGTAGACCTCTTGAAGGCGCAACTCGAACTTTCGAATGCGCTGCATGCTTCGGTAAAGACTCAATACCAGATCAGGCGAGATTTCCATACCGATTCCTTAGTAAGGCTTGTGACCGCATCGAGTGGATGATATCGAATGCGGGTGGGGAGTAACTTTTCCTCAGCGAAGATTCTTCTTGAGGAACGTGGAAACGCGATAGGCGCCCATCAACGCGAAGGGAAGCTCGCCAATCGTGTAATGACCACATGCAAGCTCGACAACTTGATGATCAAGCCCCTTGGTCTGGAACTGCCCGATGACTTCCGCTACGTAATCCGGCGCGAATGTCATGTCATAGCGGCCCCGGATCACAAGAGATTTCTTCGGAAAACGCGCAAACCGCTCGACGTACGTGATGGGGTTGATCACGTTCCAGCACTCGCGCAACTCTTGCTGCGAAACGTGTGATTCGAAAGTCGCCCGCAGGTTCGGCATGCCGGCCCAAATCGCATCGGAGACGGTGGAACAGCAGTGATTGAAGACGTTCACGCTCAGGCGTCGGTCGAGGGCGCTAGCCACGAAAGCGTGGCCGAATCCAAGGCTCGTGCCGACAATACCGAACTGCTGATAGCCTTGTTGCGCCAGCCAGTCGACACAGCAAAGGGTATCGATGATGCCTTGACGCGCGGAAGCGATTGTCCGGCCAATATTTGGAGATACCGCGTATTCCGCCCTAGTGCATTCGCCAGGCTTGCGACTGCCGTGATAAGGCAGCGTGACCAATAGAGCGGAGAAACCGTGGACGTTTAAGAACCGGCAAAAGCCGGTGTATGAACCTGGCGCCGCGTTCCAGTGAGGCAGGACTAACACCGCGCGTCCGGCCGCGCGAGCGCAGTGAAAATAGTCCGCATAGACGGTTTCGTTCTCGGGATAAAGGCTTCTTACGGGCGAGCGGAACTGCAGCCGAGGGCCACAAAGCGCAAACTCGGCTGGCCTCTGATAAGCGAAGAATGCCTCGATATTTCGTAGCCACCACTGATTTGCTTTACGAAGAGTGTCCAGTTCTGAACAACCCCGTGCTGACTCGAAGCCGGGCAGATCCTCCACCGCTTCCAAGCCCCAGCGAAACGAACACACCGGAGCGTCGTCCCTGCGAGCCAGTTTTTGCTCTCGCGCAGTAATCCAGTCGCGGTGAAAATTGGCAGGGCTTAGACCGAAACCCGAGAAAGGTGTGAAGCGCTCAAACCGTAGCATTGCGATGCGCTCTCTTCTGCTATCGAGGCGCGCTCGCGAATGGCATATAAGAGCCGCGTGCGCCCGGAATCACAGACCCAGCTACTCTGCCGCTACGACCAGGAATAGCATCGCAACGCGGAGAACGCAACTGGGCCGATTATGCCCGGCACTCGCGTTTTTACTGGGCGCGAATCTCGGTTGGACGCTGGAGCGGTAGCAGCTCTGGCACTATAAACTCCGCCACCAGAGCGGCGGGATTGGACAACCGCACAACCTCACCGACGACCAGCAGAGTTGGGGAAGCGAGTTGTGGCGCGCGAGGCAGGTCGAGCACAGTTGTGCGATGCGAACGCTGATTCTTTGTGGTGGCGCGCGAGACAACGGCGCAAGGCGTATCAGCGTCCAATCCCGCCAACGTCAGCCTTTTCGCGATATCCGCGTAGTTTTGTCCCGGCATATAAATGACAAGAGTCGCTCCGCTCGCGACAAACTTGCTCCAATCGGAAGCGTCCGCTTCGGAAGCGCCTTTTTCGGAAGCTTGATGGGCGGTAATGAACACCAGGGCGGAGGACCCTCGACGATGCGTCAGCGGAATCTGGATCGCAGCGGCGGCAGCCATGGCCGAAGTGACGCCGGGAACGATCTCGAACGGAATGTTGTTTCGGCGCAGGGAATCGATTTCTTCCCCGGCGCGTCCGAAAATCATCGGATCTCCACCTTTCAGCCGCACAACCGACAGCCCCGACATTGCCAGTTCGGCCATTAGGCGATTGATCTCGCCTTGTACAGTTTTTCTTTTCCCGCAGCGCTTGCCAACGTTGTGAATCTGGGCGGTGGGTGGAATCAGCTTCAGTATCTCGGGCGCGACCAAATCGTCGTGCAAAACGGCGTCGGCGGATCGCAGTAAGCGAAGGGCTTTCAAGGTAAGCAATTCCGGATCTCCCGGCCCTGCGCCTACCAGATAAACTTTTCCCTTCATACTCGCTCTCCCTTGGCGCTTAATTCCGGGGTCTTTGACAGCGCCGCTTCGAATGCTTCCCTGCTCGCCAGGGAGTGCAACAAATCCAACTTGCGGTCTTTATCAAGATCGCTGGCCAGAATCAGCCGCCGTGTTTCGCCGAGCTCTCGAACCCACTCCGCGTATCCGGCTCCGAATTGCCGCTCGAGCTGCCATCGAAGGTTTTGCGCCAGCGACGGACTCTGGCCCGCGGTTGAAATGGCTATTTGCAGGTCGCCGCGCCGCATGACAGCAGGGTAATAGAAATCGCAATACTGGGGAACATCTACCACGTTGCACAGCACTCCACGGCGCTGTGCCTCGCGGTAAATAATTTCGTTCAGACTGTTTGAAGCGGTTGCTACCACGGCAAGAAACTTATTGTCGAGATCGCTGGCCGCGAACGCCCGCAGTTCGAGTGCGATCTTCCCTGCATCGGCCCATTCGCGGACCGGGCAGCTAGCTTCAATCGCAACCACCTGGATGTTCGCGCCAGTATCGATCAGCCCACCAATCTTCGGCTCGCCGACTTTGCCCGCGCCGACGACCAGGCATTGTTTGCCTTCGAGCTTCACGAACATTGGGAACAGGCTAGTCACTGTCTCCTCCGGCGTATTGCGGCGAGCGGCCAACACGCACCGGCGGCAGATCGCGCGCAACCGCTGCCAGAGACTCGCCGGCCAGAAATTGCCGCAACTCGGTATCCGTGTGCCGGGCAAAAAACTGACGCAGGTTCTCGCCTGCTGCGCGCACTGCGAGATAGCGCCGCAGCAGCCTCTCGATCGCTTCAGGAACCTCAGTCGCAAGACAGCGATAACCGACGGGCCGCGCGGTGGCTTGATAGAGGCCGAGCGCTCCGCCAAGGCAGAAGTAATAGGCATCGACGAGACGGCCATCGACTTTAATTTTCTTGCCGTCGATACCAATGTCGGCAATCCAGTGTTGTCCGCAACTGTTCGGGCATCCCGTGACGTGCAGCTTCAGGTGCTGATCGAAGCCCGGCAGGCGCTCTTCGAGTTCTTCCACCAGCCAGCGGGAAAAACTTTTCGTCTCGGTGATTGCCAGCTTGCAGAATTCCGTGCCGGTGCAGGCAATAGCGCCGCGCCAAAAGACCGAGCCGCTCACAGGCAAACCAATCGTCTCCAACTCCTTGGCCAGGCCGTCCGCACTAGCCTGCGGAACGTTCACGATGAGCAGATTCTGCATGTTGGTCGTGCGCAATTCGCCGGACGCGAAACGATCGGCCAGATCGGCGGCGGCGTGCATTTGCCCGTCGGTAATTCGCCCGCGCAGCACCGCCGCTCCCACATAGCAATAACCCGGCTGTTTTTGCGGGTGAATTCCCACATGGTCGCGATAAGCATCCGCGGGCGGCTCTTCGGCGGAGGCCGGATCGAATTGAAATCCAATTCGCTGCTGCAGTTCGTCCAGAAACCTTTCCGCCGTCCAGCCATGCCGAATGAAAAGAAATTTGAGCCGCGCTCGGTCGCGATGTTCGCGCAAGACATCCGAATCACGAAATAATTCCGTAATTCCCACAATCGCGGGCAGCACTTGATTCCAGCGGACAAAGGCGTTCAACCGCACACCCAAGTAAGGTTCGGTTGAAAGTCCTCCCGCGACCCGCAATGAGAAGCCCACTTCAGGCACGCCCTTGACCAGGCGAGTCATCGCGGTTAGCCCAATGTCATTGATCTCCGGGTACGGGCACCACACGCGGCATCCCGTAATCGAGATCTTGTATTTGCGGGGTAGATTGTAGAAATCGGGATTCCCGGTCAGCATGCGCGATGCTTCGAGCGCCAGAGGCGAAGGATCGCAGATCTCGTCGGCGGCCACCCCAGCGACCGGGCAGCCGGTGACCGTTCGCGTGACGTCGCCGCAGGTCATCGTATTCAATCCCACCCGCCATAGCGCTTCGAGCAATTCCGGAAGCGCCTCGATCGTCACCCAATGCAGCTGAAAGTTTTGGCGAACGGTGATGTCGGCAATGCCGTTAGCGTAGCGGTGAGTCAGATCGGCAATAGTACGCAGTTGTTCGGAGCTCAGCAGGCCGTTGGGAACCTGGATCCTTATCATGAAGCGCTGGACCGCCCGGCCTTCCCCGCCCTTGCCGCCGGTTACGCCCGCTCCATCCCCCTGCGTATACACGCCCCACCACCGAAAATAAGTGCTAATCCACTCCGGTGGAATGGACTCGAATCCCTCGCGCGCGAAGCCTCGAATCTCTTCCAGGCATTCCCAGGGATTCTTGGAGCGTTTGAGGCGCTCGACTCGCTGTGTTTTTGTTTCTGTCGCCGTATCTGCCATCGACTCTTGTCCCCAGCCAGCCAGTCCGTCTTTCTCACACGAAACAAAAAACCCACGGCCAGTTGGATCCTGGCGGTGGGTTAATAGCGCCGGTATTAGAACAGGTTCTTTAGGTTGGCAGCCTACCTGCACCTGAGCCCGCGCACACTACAGCAACACGCGCAGATCCACATCGCGCAGAGATTTTGCCTCATCACACATTCTATCCTATGTTGATCGACTAGCGGGAGTCAACCAACCTCGAGGTTTAGGAAAAGGGCAATTGATCGCGCCTTTAGCCACGCTCGAAGGCGCACGAAAAAATTATGCTATCCAGCTAGCCATCTTCGAATCGCGTGCCGTTCGTGGCTGTCGGCAAATGAAGCTCGACCAGTGTCAGAGCGTCTTTGACGATCAGACGCTTCGAATGGAGTTGTGGGCTCCGCCGAAGAACTCGAACATTTGTCCTCGCAACTTACGGCTTCGGTATTCGCCTGAAGCAGACCCTCGGTGAGCCGGTCTCTGCATCTCAGATAGGCGCTCTCCGCGGCGACGACTCGCGCTTGAACGTCCCTCACAACCACAGAGCTGGATGACGAGCTAATGATCGCCTGCAAGCGCTCCACCTGTCGCGCCCACGTGTCGAATGCCTGCTCGTATTCCGCCCGGAGACGATCAAGGTACAGCTTGTCTTCGAGGTTTCCGCGGCTCATGGCTTATGGACGCGGACGAAGCCCGAAAAGGTTATCCAGCTTTTCTTGATGAAACGTTAACTGAAACGGAGGATCGCAGCGGCGCGTCTCGCTTAGGACCGCCAGGGTCAGTACGAGCGCAGTTAAGCGTTCAATGCTCTACCGAGCGCTCGCTCAGCGGCTCTCAGAGGGGTCCCGGCGCCGTGTTGTGGGGATTGGGTCCCCAGGCGAGATCACCTTGGCTCGCAGCTTCTTTTGAGGGAAGTCCCTCTCATTTAGAGTCGCTATAAACGTGGCCCGACCTTGTTCCGCACACGCACAAAACGGATTGTCGTCTGGATCGGGCGACGCGTCGCTTGTTACGCGTATGTCTACGAACTCCGCCTCCTCTCTGACGAGATTGATGACCTCGCCGACAAGGTTGCGCCGGACGCCGAGCCTCGTAAGGACCTCCTTGTATTCCGAAACAATTTCCTCGCTAACGAGCCACGTGAAGGTCGCGTCTTCGAGCCAGTCGCGGAGAAACGACGCGCTCGGATTCTTGACCGCTTGCCAGGATTTAAATCCCGCGACGCCGGCAACGAGCACAGAAGTGTCGACAACTCCTCTAGGCCGATTTTCGCGACGAGCCAACGGTGATCTCCGGCAGTCGCTTCTTCGGAGCCCGGTGGCCGCGTATTGCCGCCATGACCTGAGACTCAGTGACGTCGGATAAATCGCGTGCCGCCGCCGCCAGACTTCTTGCGAACTCCCGCTTCCATCCCGGCCGCTTTCTTCCGCGCGGCAAGTCCTGATGCACGGCTGCTTGAGGAAGCCGGCTGTCGAGTTCCTTCGCCAGCTCTCTTAAGGGAATACGAACCTCGATTGGCTCGCGGCTTCTCGCCAGTCGAGACTGCAGCCACACGTACCGAGGCCTCGTCAACTGCGCTTCCTTGAGGTTGGAAGACAAAGCCTGGGTGAACCGGGTGAGCACTTCAATGGACGTGCCGAGGGACTCTTTCAAATAGAAGGCCACCTTTGCCTCAAGTAGAAGCCGGTTGTCGAACCAGTAGACGGTGTCGCGGCGCGGTGGCCGCAAGACCTTGAACTGCACGAGATTCTGCAGATCTTTGGGCGCGACGCCCAGAACCGCGCTGGCCTGCTTGAGTTTCAATTCGACACGTTGCATGCGCGTATACCATCTACAGCTTAGATGCTATTCGCGTTTTCGTCAATGTCCGCGATGTTCACTTCGGCAGCACGTCGCGAATGGGAGCACCGGCTTTCGGTACTGCGGCGTTGTAATCTTCACCGAGGAGCGCGGCGATGGTTGCGGCGATCTGGCTTTGCGTCACTGGAGCGATGTGCGATCGCTCGCCCAACGCAGCCGTGTCGGGGCCGAGAAAGGCCATCCAGATGTATTTGGATTGCGGAACCTTTTGGCCATGGTCTTTCCAGCCAAGAGGCGCATCGCCGCGCCCGTGGTCGGGCGAGAAGATGAGAGTGGTTGAGCCCCGATACGCCGGAAGACTGTTGACGGCATCCCACAGCACTTTCAACCAGGCATCGGCGCGATGCGCGGCACCGAGATATTCCGAGTAATTACCCTGGTGCGCCCATTCATCGGTCTCACCGAGCGAGATATACAGCACCTTGGGCTGCCGAGTCTTCATGTACTCGAGAGCCGTTTGGAACGTGAGGGCATCCACGGGCTCTTCTCCCAGATACGGCGGCTCCTCGCTTTTCAACTGGTTGAGCAACTCGAGGCGAGGAGTTAAAGGGACGGTCGTGAGGGGATCGTAGCCGGCATTGACTAAGAATCCCGCCCGCTGCGCGTTGAAGATGAAGGGAAAACAATCCCAAGCGCCAAAGGCGGCGACTTTGCCGTGAAATGCAGTCTTCTGATTGAGCCATTCCAGCACGGTGACGTTGGGATTCAGAACCTTGTCGTTCGAGTTGATACGCTCATCCGCGAACCCGGTAAGCGTCTCGTTGTAACCGGGATAAGAGAAGTTCAGGCCGTTGAGGACGTAAGCGTCACTTTCGAACTCGCGGTTGCCGTAAAGCTGGCCTTGCCTGTTGACCGTGGTCCACAAGAACGGCATAAGAGCTTGCCGGCGAGAACTAAGATCGTCGCGCCAGTAAAGTTTCTTGAGCGGCCCCGGGTCTTCCGCGCCGCCGTTCTCTTTATTCATGAGGTTGATATCGGCCCCATTGAACACTTCCTGCCAGCGTAGGCCGTCTGTCATGACGAAGATAATACGCTGGGTTTTATGGGTGGCGGGCGCCGGCGGCGCGGCGAAAAGGGCAGCGGCGCTTGTAACAAAACAGTAAAGAAAAAGGCGTCGGTTCAATATTTGCTCCCTTGGTCACTCCGAGTGTTGCACAAGGAAAGGGAGTCGATTTCACCTGCCTGAAGGTCTCCTTTAACAGCGGAGGGAAGTACGCCTTGCGGCGCGCGGTTGATGACGCCAGTGTGAGAGGATCTAAGCGAATGCCAACGAAATTGAACAAATATAGTGCTCGCATCACCGAGCCGCCGTCTCAGGGCGCTTCCCAAGCGATGCTCTACGCCACCGGTCTCACTCCCGAGGACATGGGGAAGCCCGAGATCGGTATCGCCAGCTTTTGGCTTGAAGGGAATCCCTGCAATATGCACCTTCTGGGGCTGGCGGAAGCGGCCAAAGAGGGCGTGGAAGCCGCCGGCATGGTGGGAATGCGATTCAACACTATTGGTGTGAGTGACGGGATCTCGATGGGCACCGATGGCATGAGCTATTCGCTTCAATCCCGCGATCTCATTGCCGATTCGATTGAGACCGTGATGGCCGCCCAGTGGTACGACGCGAACATCTCCATTCCTGGCTGCGACAAAAATATGCCCGGTTGCGTAATGGCGATGGGCCGGCTGAATCGTCCCTCGCTCATGATTTACGGAGGCACCATTAGAGCCGGTTCCTGGAATCACGAGAAGCTGGACATCGTTTCGGCGTTCCAGAGTTACGGCCAGTTTCTGGCCGGAAATATCGACGAGCAGAAGCGGCAGCAGATTGTTCGCCATGCCTGTCCCGGGGCAGGCGCGTGCGGAGGAATGTACACTGCCAACACGATGGCTTCCGCAATTGAGGCCCTCGGTATGTCGCTTCCTTATAGCTCGTCAACGCCCGCCGAAGATCCCGGCAAACGAGAGGAGTGCGTCCGGGCGGGCGCGGCGATCCGCAATTTGCTGGAACTCGACCTGAAGCCGCGCGATATCATGACCCGCGCTGCGTTTGGGAACGCGATGACTGTGGTGACGGCGCTGGGCGGGTCGACGAACGCGGTGTTACATTTGATTGCGATTGCCAGGTCAGTGGGAGTTTCACTGACTTTGGACGATTTCCAAAACGTCGGCAACCGCGTTCCGCTGCTGGCGGACTTCAAGCCCAGCGGCCAGTATGTGATGGAGGACCTGCACGCAGTTGGCGGACTTCCCGCGGTGATGCGTGAACTGCTGGACGCGGGCCTTCTGGACGGCGATTGCGTGACCGTTACCGGCGCCACCCTTCGCGAGAATCTCGAGGCAGCGGCGCGGCTCGCGCCCGGCCAACAAATCGTCAGACCCGTATCGAATCCTCTGAAGGCGACCGGCCATATTCGCATCCTGAAGGGCAGCCTGGCCCCTGAAGGGGCTGTCGCGAAAATCACCGGCAAGGAGGGCCTGCGATTCTCGGGCCCGGCAAAAGTCTACGATTCAGAAGAAGAGATGCTTCGGGCGCTCGAGAGTCACGAGATCGTGAAGGGCGACGCCATCATCATCCGCTATGAAGGTCCCAAAGGCGGGCCGGGGATGCCTGAAATGCTGACACCTACCTCCGCCATCGTGGGCGCCGGACTCGGAAAGGACGTCGCATTGATTACCGACGGGCGTTTCTCCGGCGGCTCGCACGGATTTATCGTCGGACACGTGACTCCGGAAGCTCAGGAGGGCGGACCGATTGCGCTGGTGCGCACGGGCGATCTGGTCACAATCGACGCAGAGGCCAACCGCATTGAGGTGTCATTGTCGGACGCGGACTTCTCGACGCGACGGAGCGCGTGGCGCATGCCGCCATATAAGGCAGAGCGAGGTACGCTTGCGAAGTACATACGTCTGGTGAAGAACGCCAGCCTGGGCTGCATCACGGACGAGTAAGTCGGGGGCAAAGGCGGTTATGACACGGCGAAACTATTGTTCCGCATCCTGAAAAATCTTTTCCACTTTATCCAGCTTGTTTGAAACCTCGCAGTGGGCCTATATTGGGTGGCGTCAGGTCATCGAAAAGCGAGGACGAACAAAATGAGCGCGACCACAGAGGCCGTTGCAGCTCTGCTTGCAAAGTACAACGACGCTCTGAACGCGTCGAGTACCGATGCCGTAATGCCGCTATACGCCGAGGATGGGGTGTTCATGCCCCCATACAGCCAGTCGGCGGTTGGCTCAGCGGCTGTTAGGAACGCCTACGACGCAGTCTTCAAAGCGATCATGTTGAACGTTAAATTTACGATCGCCGAGATCGTCGAGTTGGCCCCGGATTGGGCTTTTGCGCGAACGAATTCCGCCGGCGCTACTACCGACCACGCAAGTGGAATCAAGAGCGCCGAAGGCAACCAGGAACTGTTCATTTTCAAGGAAGATCGTGACAGTGCCTGGAGGATCGCAAGATACAGCTTCTCGCCGACGAACCCGCCGCGCCGCTAGCCGGATTAGTTTGCTCTTGGGCGTGGGAATGAGGAAGCGCGCTTCGGCGGACGTGGAACCAAAATAGCTAACGTTCTCTTATTCTCGAGTTAGAGATTTTCCGAGGAGCTCTTGGATGAAGGCAGCGTGGTACGAAAAGCAGGGACCGGCTCGCGACGTGCTGGTGGTCGGCGAAGTGCCAGACCCGATTCCAGCGGCCGGGGAAGTTCGCATTCGCATTGCGGATTCCGGCATCAACCCCGGCGATATCAAGAAGCGCCAGAACGCCTTTGGATTCGGCATGCCATATCGTCGAGTGATTCCGCATAGCGATGGCGCCGGCCGTGTGGATCAGCTTGGCGCAGGTGTCCCCTCAGAATGGATGGGCCGCTCAGTGTGGTGTTACGGAGCTCAGTCGTATCGTCCGTTTGGCACGGCTGCGGAGCTGACAGTGGTGCCACTGGATCAAATTGCGCCTCTGCCGGAAGGCGTGCCGATGGAGCAAGGCGCGTGTCTTGGCATACCCGGCATCACGGCGCACCGGGCCGTTCATGTGGCAGGTCCTGTGAATGGACTCACCGTATTGGTGCAAGGGGCGGCAGGCTCTGTGGGTGTCTGCGCTGTTCAGCTCGCGCATCGCGCGGGAGCGCGAGTAATTGGGACGGTGAGGTCGCCGTCGGACGAAGCCACCGCAAAGAGCGCCGGCGCCCACGAAGTGCTGGTCAGCGATAAGGAACTAACCTCGCGGGTGAGAGCCCTGGCTCCCGACGGCATCGATCATGTAGTCGAAGTGGCGTTTGGGGCCAACGTCGAAGCCGACGTCGAACTCCTGAAGCAGGGCGGTTCGATCGCGAGCTATGCCACCGATGACGCTGCTACGAAGATTCCCTTCTGGAAGATGGTGTTCAAGAACATTCGTGTGTTCCTTCTCGGGAGCGACGATTTCACGAAGGACGCGAAATCGGAAGCAGCGCGGGATTTAAATGCCGCGCTTGAGGCTGGGTGGCCAGGCTTCGAGATTGGCGAACGAATCCCGCTCGCAGAGATCGCCCGCGCGCACGAGCTGGCCGAACACGCGGTGCGGCGCGGGCGGATTGTGGTTGTGGTGTGAGCATCTGTAGAGGGTAACGCCGCACCAGGTAACGCTCCGGCGGAGGCTCTGGACGGCGCGCCTTTCTGGCGTCAAGAGCACCGACTGCGTGCAGGCCAAGCCCGGCTGAATTTGCAGACGGGACCAGGCCGGGCTTTTGCCGGCCGTTTCGAAACGATCGCGAACGGCCGGGATTAGATTGAAGAGAATGAGAGGATTCGGACGACATTCGATTCGCCTCTCCTATGGGCTGATCGCGGCAATCTGGGGACTCAGTGCCGGGAGCGGCGATCCGCTTCTGGCGCAGGACCAGAGGATCTTCCAGATGATCCATACCGCCTGGACGGCCCGGGACGGGGCTCCGCAGAACATCAATGCGCTCGCCCAAACAGCCGATGGAACCCTGTGGCTTGGAACACGCGACGGTCTCTACAGCTTCGATGGATTGACATTTTCCGCGTTTCAACCGGCTTCCGGTTCCCTGCCCAGGCGGAACGTGCAATCGGTATTCGCTACAAAAAACGGGGACTTATGGGCTTCCGGAGGATTCGTACGGCCAACCCGCATTCGAGGCGGCGGGGCCACGCTGTTTGACCGAGTGGGGAATGCGACTTTCGAGTCTCTCTGCTGTTTTCAAGAGAGCTCGGACGAGACGGTTTGGGCGATATTGAACGGGTCAAAGCTGGTGCACCTGGGGTCCGATGGGATTTGGTACGCCGTGCCCGGCCCGAGGCCGGATTCCCGCGCAATCAACTCCAACTTTATCGACTCATCCGACACGCTGTGGCTAGTCGCGGATAACATGCTGTATCGCCGTGCGCGTGGGACGGAGGGGTTCACGTCGACTGAAATACCGGTGTTCGCTCCGGCAAAGTTCAAAGAAGCTCCCGACCACACGATCTGGGTTGCCGGATACGGACCAGTGGGCGACAAGCCAAGGCGGCCAGCCGGCCAACAACCGGAGGTTGGGCTGAAGCACATCGACCCTTTGGGAAAACGTCTGCCGAATCCTCTCATCGCAAATGACGATGTGACTGCCCTGGTTCCCGACGCCGACGGCGCCCTCTGGGTGTCTCACGCCGGAAGCGGTCTTCAGCGGCTTCGAGCCGGAGAGATGAGCGGAGCACGCGATGAAGACGAGGCCGATTCTCCTGACGCATTCGGCGTCGCCGATGGGCTGACTACCACGGGATTTCGGCAGTTGTTACGGGACCGGGACGGGAACATCTGGTCGGCTGGAGGCAGGGGCATCGACAGATTTCAGCCCGCCACGATGCTGGCCGCCGTTCCAGCCGCGATGAATGGGTGGTGGTCGGAGTGCGTCGCTCCGGACAATGACGTATGGCTATCTCTGTTTGACGGCTTCTTCGCTGTGATTCGAAACCATCGCCTCATACGGCTAAAAGATCAGAACAGCACAGGCTCCCTTTTGTGCGACAAAAACGACAAGGTCTGGCTGCAGTTCAACGGAGGGATCGCCCAAGTTCAAAACGATCGCGTGGAGAGACTTCCCCTTCTTCCGGAACATGGGCATTACGGCGACCGTTATTATTTCACCAGCTTGGCAGTGTTGCCGGATCGCCGGTTACTTGCGAGCACCAATGGACCTACAGAAAACAGGCTCTGGACTTATGAAAACGGGGTGTGGAAGCCATTTCTTCCCGCTTCGGGAATCACACAAATTCAGGCGCTCTGGGAGGATGCGCGTAACAACCTGTATCTGGGATCAACAAGCGGAAAAATCATCGTGCTCGAGCCCCCCACCTACCGTATGATCTACGCTGGATCGAGCAACATTGGCGTAGCCCTGGGCTTTTCGGAAACAAGTCATGGAATCTTCGCTTTTGGCGAGAATGGCATCGCGCTTCGGCAAAACGGCGATTTCCGGGCGCTTCCCTTCGCCAATCCGGCATTTTCAATGACAGTAACAGGCTTAGTGGAAGATCGCGCGCGAGACATCTGGGTAAACGGGACGCGCGCTATCGCGCGCATCTCTTCGGCGGAAATAGCGGCTGCCGCTTCGGACCGCTCGTACCGCATCCAGGCCAGAGAGTTTCGCGAGGGGGAATACCGCGGCGCGGACAACTCCACGACCATGCGGAATTCCGCGCAGATCGACTCCCTTGGAAGGATCTGGCTTCCGACCCCGAATGGCGTGATTTATATCGATCCGCAGCACGTCGACATACCCTCGCGCATTCCGACGCCCTCGATTCGTTCCATCTCCGCGGACCGACGGCCGTTAAACTCCGGACGCACTTTCCCACCTGAAACGCAAACGGTGAACGTACGCTATTTCGCGATTAACCTTTCGAATCCAGGCGGCGTAGTCTACCGATACAAGCTGCTGGGCTCCGATGAAGCGTGGCAGGACGTCGGAGGACGAAGCGAAGCAGTTTACACACACCTTCGTCCGGGAACCTACACCTTTCAGGTAATGGCGTCGAGCGGCGGAGAGCGCTGGTCTGCGGCAGTGGCTTCGGCCCCGTTCACGATTCTTCCGGCGTTCTATCAAACCTGGTGGTTTGAAGCTTTGGCCGCACTCAGCGGCATACTGCTGCTTTGGGCGGCGCTTAGTGCTCGTGTCAGGTACGTCACGAGAGAAGTAAGGATGCGCGCGGAGGAACGTGCGACCGAACGCATTCGTATCGCCAGGGAACTGCACGACACTTTATTGCAGGGCGTCCAGGGATTGCTGCTCAGCTTTCACGTCGCCGCGGAAAAGGTGCCGGATTCGCACGAATCGAAGAAGGCCCTTGAAAGAGCTCTCGCCACCGCCGATCGAATCATCCTCGAAGGGCGCGATCGCCTTAGCCGCCTCAGATCGGATCGCCTGGCAAGCAGTGAGTTAGAGCCTTCGATTCAGGAGTTAGCCGGCGACCTGGATAGCCGCTTCAAAATTGATTTCGCGATGGAATGCGAGGGCAGCCGTAAACCGCTGAATCCGGAAATTCTCGAAGAGGTCTATTACATCGCGGGGGAGGCGCTCACCAATGCCTTTCGGCATTCGGGCGCCTCGCGGATCGTGTTCAGGCTCGACTACGGAAAGAGCCACTTCCGCATGGAGTGCCAGGACAACGGTCGAGGATTTAGCGAGCGAGAGTTGCGCGAAGCGGAATCCAAGGGTCACTGGGGCTTGCGCGGGATGAGCGAGCGCGCGAAGAGGATCGGCGCCAAGCTGAGCTATGAAGGCGCGGCCGGCGATGGCGTCCGAATTCGTTTGGTTTTGCGCGCCAGCCGCGCATATCTTCGAGCTCATTCCTTTTGGAGGCTGTCTCGCTTTCACAAAGCGGTGCGAATCAGGCCGGCAGAGCCGAAAAAAGCTTCGGAATCGTTTCCGAAGCAAGTTCCTTGAAGAGGCGAACCGGACGAGACATGTACCGGTTTCCGGGATGGACGATCGCGAGGCTGACGGGCTGAAAGCGCCAGCGCGGCATTAGCTCTGTCAGCCTTCCATCGCGAAGCATCTTGGGCTGGACTAGCGGCGGAAGTTCACCGATCCCCGCGCCGGCAAGCAGCGCGAGCGCAAGCTCCGAATACTCATTGATTGAGAGATGGGGCTGGAACGTAATGGATTCTGTTTCGCCGGCAGCTCGCGAGAAGCTCCAGGTGTTTTGAGGGCTCGAAAACGCGAAAGCCAGAAGGCGATGGTTGAGGAGGTCTTTCGGCTGCCGCGGAATCTCGCGCCCCCGCAAATACGCCGGGCTCGCGAGCAACCGATGTTTGTAGGAAAGCAGATGGCGAACCACCAGAGACGAGTCTTCGAGCGGACCGGCACAGAACGCGAGATCGATACCCTCGTCGATTTGATTCACGAGCCGTTCGGTGACAAAAACCTGCACTCGAACGTCGGGATAGAGTTCCTGAAAACGGCGAATCACGGGTGCAAGCACGGAATTGAACAGGGTGGGCGGCGCGGACAAGCGCACGGCGCCTGAGACGCCGCTCACGTGGTTCGAGGCAATCTTGATCACCGCGTCATTGATTTCGGAGCTTTTCTGCGCGTGCTCAAACACTTCGGAACCTGCATTAGTGAGACGGAGACGGCGGGTGGAACGCTCGATAAGCCGAACGCCCAACTGTTTTTCAAGCTCGGAAACGCGCCGGCTCACCGTGGAAATCGGCACCCGCAGGCGCAGAGCCGCTTTTGAGAAGCTATTCGATTCGACGACGTGGGCGAAGATGAGGACCGAATTCAGGTCTGTGATCACTTTCCTCGAACCTCCTTTAGGCGCCACGGCTGCACGTCTTCATTTTGCAGAGACAGTCGCGCCCTCGAAAAGCCCCCAAATGGTGTCGCTGTTCAGCAGTCAATTTGGGCGGGTCAGCAGCCGTTCCGGGCCAGTATAATGACAGAAAAATAGTTCGCGCACTGAGCCAGAGAGCCGAATGCTGAACGGGCCGTCCCCGAGAATTCGTATTTTGGTCGTTGACGACCATCCGGTGTTGCGGGAAGGGCTGGCGGCAATTATAGGAAGCCGGCAGGATCTGGAGTTGGTTGCGGAAGCTGAGACGGGCAAGCAGGCCATCGAACTATTTGAAAAGCATCGCCCGGACATCGCGCTGGTCGACTTGAAGCTGCCGGATATCCATGGCGTCGATGTAATCAAGGCGATGCGCGAGTCGAACCCGCAAGCTCGCGTCATTGTGCTCACTACCTATCTGGGAGATATTCAGGCGCTGCAGGCGCTTAAGGCCGGTGCTTGCGGATACTTGTCGAAAGCGACGTTGCGCCGCGATCTCGTGGAATCCATCCGGACAGTCCATGCCGGGGGACGCCTCGTGCAACCTGAAGTCGCCAGTGAATTAGCGCAACATGCAGCAGACGAGGTGCTAACCAACCGCGAGGTTGAGGTTCTTAAGCTCATAGCAGACGGATGCTCGAACAAACTAGTCGCAAGCCGGCTGCGCATCAGTGAGGACACGGTTAAGGGACATGTTCGCAATGTGCTTCATAAGTTGAAGGCGAACGACAGAACCCACGCCGTGGTCATCGCCTTACACAGGGGTTTTTTCGAGGCCTGAAATTCGTCGGCACGAACCTCCCAACGGCTCGGCCGGCGCCGCAGCCTTTGTTCCATTTTCGGAAATATGAATTGCAGTTTGACCTACTAGTCGTTACCGCAGTTCCGAAATATATTGCAGGTAGCGAGACACTCGTCATCTGCGCTTCCGGGCAAGCCGGATCCAAGACGGCGCGACGGCCGCAAATCGCTCCGGGGCTAAAACGCTCCCTGACGGTCGCGTCTCGGCTAGCGGTGTTGAGCCGTCTCGACCGGTCTTAGACCCGTAGAAGGACAGAAAAGAGCACCTAATGGCGCCTTCCGGAGAGAACGAGGAATCAAGCCTACTTGGGTCGATCGCCGGCGACACCTCCTTCGACCGGCGTGAGCTCTTGAGACGCGGCGCCGCCTTTGCCGGGGCTTCGAGCGTGGCCTTTATTGGCGGCGCTGCTCCACTCAGCGAGCGAGGCCAGGAGGCTGGGACCCAGGGCCGTCTCGATGCAGCGAGCGAGGCCAAGAAGATTGCCTACGACATAATCGGCGACGGCGAAAAAGTCTTATTGATTTCTGGCTTTCCGCAAACCCGTCGATCCTGGAACAGGTTAATTCCGCTGCTATCTTCGAAGTTCCAACTCATACCCGCCGACTTGCCAAGCTTCGGGGATTCGGGAATACTATCGGCCCCGGCGACGACCCAGAATGCCGCCAGAGTTTTTCATGATTTCGTGGCGGGTTTGGGAGCGCCGCTGCACATCGTTGCGCATGATTTTGGCGCGTGGATTGCCTACAGCTGGGTTCTTCTCTTTCCAAGCGACTTTACTTCGCTAACGCTTATCGAAGCTGGCATTCCCGGAATTACTTTGACCAACGACATTCAATTGTCCGACTACAAGCGTAAGTGGAACTTCATCTTCCAGATGCTTCCCGACTTACCCGCGGAGCTCACGAAAGGTAAGGAGGAGGCGTATGTCGGATGGTGGTTTAAGAACAAAGTCTACAAGCCGGGAGCGATACCGCCTCAGGACGTGGCTGCATATGCGCAAGCGTACGCGCGAGAGGGACGGATGGATGCGGCTTTTGATTACTGCCGCAGAATCATCGACGACATGGACTTCAACAAAAAACAGTTCAAAAGCAAAGTCGGCGTCCGGCTCCTGGCAGTCGGCGGGGAACACTCCATTCCCAATATGGGAGATTTGCTGCGGCCCTACTTTAAACAACTCACGTCCGTAGTGATCCCCGAGTCGGGCCACTTTGTACCCGAAGAGCAGCCCGAAGCCCTTGCGAAAGCCCTGATGGGGTTCCTGTGAACTGCCGGAACCGTTATGCGAAGGCGCGTTTGAACGAACATCAATAAAGGAATAGCCGTGCCCGCTTCGCTGACTGAAAATCTTCCCGAGACTCTCATGAGCGTGCGAACCAGGCCCTTGTTTGTGTTACGCGAGCAAATCCCGCCCCTCATCGTCGTCGGCGAGACTCCCAACGCCTTCCGCCGCATTGGCGTTGTTCAGGGAGGTTCTTTTGAAGGCGAGCGGCTGTCCGGCGAGATTCTTGCCGGCGGCAATGACTGGCAGGCGGTTCGTACAGACAACTGCACGAAGCTGGACGTTCGACTGGTGCTGAGGACGACAGACGGGGCCCTGATTGTCATGACGTACCAGGCCTTCCGCGCTGGCCCGGCAAATGTCATGGCGAAACTTGACAAAGGCGAGGCCGTCGACCCGACGAGTTACTATTTCCGGATGATTCCCGTCTTCGAGACCAGCGCATCGAAATACGATTGGATGAACCGGATCGTCGCGGTTGGCATCGGGCACCGCTTCGCCGATGGCCCCCTTTACAGCATCTTCGAGGTACTCTGATCTTCCGCCGGGCACTCGCGCTAACAGAGCGGCTTAAAGGGACGAGAGCCCTGATACTACATTTATGGTTGAACATCGAAATATAAATCCGAAATCAACGCCCAGCGGCGACGGGTGTCTTGAGTGTCTGGCAGAGGGCGGCTGGTGGTTACACCTTCGCAGATGTGCAGAGTGCGGGCATATCGGATGCTGCGATAGTTCTCCCAGCCAGCACGCCTCCCAACACGCCGCCGCCACAGGTCACTCGGTCGTCATGAGTTTCGAGCCTGGTGAGGACTGGTTTTTCGACTACGAAAAGCAGCGGATGATTGCCGGTGTGGATTTAGCCCCTCCGCACGCGCACCCGACAAGTCAACCGGCTCCCCGGACCGAAAGGCAGAGTGCCGGCCAATTGGCGATCACACCTGCACCGGTGATTCGGGCTTTCGCCCCTCGATGCGCGAACCCGACAAGCGCGAGCGGGCGATGCACGCACGGCATGAAGGGACTCCATTTCGCGGAGTTATGATGAGGGCCTTGGCTTTCTAATTCAGAGGGAGAAGTCAACATGCAACCTCCTTTACCCGACCTTGGCGAGTGGCCCTCACTCGAGTGGGAACAGTGGAAGGACACCGCTGACACGCTGCACATGTACACGCAGATTGTCGGCAAGACGCGTTTGGGACTTACCCCGATACAAAATCACTGGTGGAATGTCCCGTTCTATCTCACGGCTCGCGGATTGACGACATCGGCAATGCCTGCCGATCGCGGCATGCTGCTCGACATCGAATTCGATTTTGTGTCTCACGAATTAGTCTGTCGAACCAACCGGGGCGAGATCCGCAGGATCCCGCTACGGCCCTTGTCCGTCGCTCACTTCTTTGAGGAGTTCATCAATACTCTGGCCTCTCTCGGGGTATCCACGAATATCGACCCGATGCCGGTGGAGGTCGCAAATCCCATCCGGTGCGATGTCGATTCGGTCCATTGCAGCTACGACGGTGATGCTGTTTCGCGTTTCTGGCAGGCGCTCAGGATCGCCGACACGCTTTTGAAGCGCTTCTCTACGAACTTCTATGGCAAGATCAGCCCGGTTCACTTCTTCTGGGGGTCGTTCGATCTTGCGGTGACCCGATTCAACGGCAAGAGAGCGCCGGCGCGGCCAGGGGCCGATTCGATTCAGGCCGAAGCGTACTCCCATGAAGTCATCAGTGCAGGCTTTTGGCCCGGCAACGGCGGCTACGGGCGAGCAGCATTCTATGCCTATGCCGCTCCCGTCCCCGATGGGCTTCAAAACGCGGTGCTTCAGGGCAGGGGTGCGTTTAACGCGAAGATGGGCGAGTTTATTCTGGACTACTCAGACGCGAGAGAATCCGAAGACCCTGCCGATACGGTTCTTGAGTTTCTCGAGGACACATATTCGGTGGCGGCTGACTTGGCGAAGTGGGATCGAGCGCAGCTCGACCGGCGCGATAAGATTGCCGCCGCGATGCGGTCCAAGAAAAGGAACGTTCCATGAGGTATCCGACTTTTTATCGCACGATACAGATTGAGGGGCTATCCATTTTCTACCGAGAGGCCGGCCCGAAGGATGCGCCAACGATTCTCTTGCTCCACGGGTTGCCGTCTTCGTCGCGAATGTTCGAGCCGCTGCTAAGCCGTCTCTCCGATCGCTTCCACCTGGTCGCGCCCGATTACCCGGGCTTCGGACACAGCGACTGGCCGGATCCGAAAAAGTTCGCGTATACGTTCGATCACTACGGCGAGATCATGAATCATTTCACCGAAGCCCTCGAGCTCGCGCGCTATACGCTTTACATGCAGGATTACGGCGGTCCCGTAGGTTTTCGGATGGCGTTGGCACATCCGGACCGGATCGAGGCCCTTATCGTGCAGGACGCTGTGGCGCACAACGAAGGCCTGGGGGTGAATTGGAAGACACGGCGCGCCTTTTGGGCCGATCGCGCGGCGAACGAAAGCGCGCTTCGCGCCAACCTTCTGTCGCTGCCAGCGACGCGGACGCGCCATCTCGGAAACGACCCCAACGTGGAACGCTACGACCCGGATCTATGGACCGATGAATTTGCCTTTCTCAGCCAGCCCGCACAGGCCGATATTCAAAGCGACCTGTTCTACAACTACAGAACAAACGTCGAGGCCTACCCGAAGTGGCAGGCATGGATGCGCGAGAAGCAGCCGCGCCTGCTGGTGGTCTGGGGTAAGTATGATCTCTCGTTCGACCTCTCGGAACCGGAAGCCTATCGTCGGGATGTGCCGAACGCTCAAGTTCACGTTCTCGACGGCGGTCATTTCGCATTGGATACGGCCGCGGATGAGATCGCCGCATTGGTCCGAGATTTTGCCGGTTCCCGCCGTTGAGGGTTGTCATTTTTCTCTACGAAAGCGCGCTGCTGACAGCTCATCATTGAAAGCAGATGGTAGAAGGCGGGTGGTAGAATGAACGCCCTATGGGGCCCGCACCCCCCCGACTTGCGATCACCTATGCCAACGAAAGACTTCAGGACGGCGCAGGCGCTCAGTTACAGCGAATCTACGGAATCTACGCTATCTCGCGATTTCTGAAAGTTCCGTATGTGCATTCACCTATCGAAAGCATTGGTTATCAGGGCCTGCAAGCGCTTGAGAACAACGCTCCCTTTGAAGATCTTCCGGCCGAATACAACCGAGTCTTCCACATACCTTCAGACGTGGATGTTCCCGAAAAACGGGCGACTCACGATCTGGAGCAAGCCGACGTTGAGTTCATCGAAACGATTAAGAGCTCGAGCAGCAACGGCGCTGAGTTCAACTTAATACGAATTCTGTTCCCTTATGGTGTGACTAACAGGTACCCGGAAATTTATCGTTTTGCGAAGGCAATCTCGCCATTCCAATATCGTAGATCTGGGGCTTTCCGGCTCGCCATACACGTAAGACGCGGAGAACTATACGTAGTCGACAGTCACAGGATGCTGCCGAACTCGTTCTATGTGTCGTGCGCGCTGGCTCTTCAAGAGATTCTAGGCAAGCTCGGTATTCCCTTTGTTTGTGAACTGTATACGGAAGCGGCTTCCAAAAAGTTCGAAGTCACGCCACAACATCACGGCATTTCCGGCAGGATTTCACAAAATACGATCGTGGACCCGGCAAAGGATCGCCTGGAAGATTTCGACGTCATTCCAAATCTGAAGAAATACATAAACCTCAATCCCATCGAGACTCTAAGGCGCATGGCAACCGCGGATGCGCTCGTTCTTAGCCTTTCGTCGTTCAGCGTTGTGGCGGCGATTTTGAGTCCGAATGGCATTATCCTCAGCAGTTCGTCTCTGCCGTTTCCAATGAAAGATTGGTTGACTTGGGATGAGGACGAAAGGTTTCCAACCGTGGAGCTGGTCAGGCGTGTCTTGTCGTGGAGGCGGGCGAGATCGTAAAGCGCGAGCCGCCGCCATTACAGATGCGCGTTGACCATACCGATGAGGGCCTGAAGCTTCTCGACGTCAACGGTAATGCCCCGGCCAGGGACGTTGCGACAGTATTGCAATGCGTAAACGAGTTCCAGCTTCTCCGCGATCAGCCAGAAGCGCGGGCGCATTTCGCCGGAAGGTGTCAGCTCGACAACCTTAGTGCCGGGTTCGCAAAAAAGAAGGTTGGCGAGGCCGGCGCCATGCGGGCTAACGACGAATTCCGCGCTTTGAAACAGCAAGATCTGATCTCTTAGACTCATTTCTTCGAGATCGAAGGTCTCGAAGCTGTATCTGGAAAGAAGGTTTTGCACTTGCTGGATGTTGCAAATTCTGGCGCCTGGCCCGTGCCCGGCCAGGAGCAGCCTTCGGCCTGGCGGCGTGCGTAAGTCCTGGTAAAGTCCGGCTACCCTTCGCTGAAAATTCTTCAGGTACACCGCCGGCATCGTCGGGGAGAGATCGCAATCAACCCAAATCGCTTCTTGCACCTTGATCAAGTCCGCCGCGACGGGCACGACACAGTCCCCACCCAGATCGACGGCGCGAAGGCTCTCTAAATGATCGAATGGCGCGACGGCCTGCGTCGATGCTGGCAACGCAATTCTTAGATTTCTATCGGTGCCCAGCGCTTGCGTGAGAATATCCAAACACAGCAAACCTTCCGCGAGCCAGTGATCATAGTGGTGAAGGTTGCCATCATAAAAGATGAGATGGGACCCCTCGTGATAAGGAGCGGCGCGTAACGACTCGCCGGAAACGCTGATCCCTTCGATCTCGTTCGACAGCCACGGCGCACAGCCAGGGGGCAAGCTTTGAAGATTCGCGAAGCCTTTCCAAACGCCTAGCCCGTCGAAGACCGACCCTTCTGAAAATCTCGCAGTGGATACGAATGCGTTGCTGCGTCTGACCAGCTTGATCGAATCGTCCAGCCTACCTACCCTCGGGGCGGGATTCCTCTCTGCAAGAGCCGAATAGAACGCGAGGCAATCCGCATGGTCGGCGAAGATTGGGGCATCGCAGGCGGTCGTCTCAGCGGAGAACCAGTAGGAATCTGCCGTTTGCAGAAATTCCTGGAGCGAACCAGCGCGTCGACTCTCGTCCATCGCCGTCGGACGGAGCAGGGTGCGATCTCGGCGTGAGTCGCCCGGCCGATCGGAGGGATCCACCGTTGGCGCGGCGGCTGCCGGGCGCGCCCCGGTCCCGGAAGGCTGAGGCGCATGGCTGCTTCCAGCGGTGCTTTTCAGGTGCTTCAGCGTCGAGGCGGTGATGTGTTTCGGGTCGAAACACAAGATCCCTTTTAGCATCCAATACGACGCGCCTGGAAATTCGTCGCCGTCGAGGATCGCGCCCAGTGACGACATCTGCGCGGTGATCAGTTTTCCCGGTTCCACTTCGCAAGCTACAACGATTAATCTCTCGGACCCGCTCGGAATCGAGACGTGAGTCTCGTCTCCGGAACCCGGAGAGATTCGGATGCTGAAATCGCGGCCGAAAGCGGCGAACCGCATCACCACGTTTACTCTGGCTGCAATGGGCGCGTCGACGCGAAACCGGATCGTTGCCACAGACTGCGCGGCTCGCACGCCCGACGTTTCGGCCGGGTGCCAGCCGGAAATGCAGATCAGCTCCGCGGACAAAGCGCCATCGGCGCCGTCGCCCGGCATGCCCGCCGCTTCGCTGCTGATCGCCAGATAACGATCTCGCGGCAACGCAATGGCCGCAATTTCCCGGGCCGGCGGGGTTTGTGCGGTCATTTCGTCCACCGATCTCAGAAGGTCTTCGGCAACGTCTCCCCAAGAGCGCGGCGGCAAGCCTTCGGAGATCTCGCGCTCTCGCTTGCGGCGCAGTTCAGCATCATCCAGATAGCGCGTCAGTTTTTCGAATCCGTCGCGAGCGTTGTAAGGGTCTATGTAGTCCGCCAGCTTGCCGCCGACTTCCGGAATAGCGCCATGGCCGGAGCATAGGCAGATCTTGCCACAGGCAAGGCTTTCAGAAACCGGCAACGCCGAGCCTTCTAGAAAGCTGGGAAACATCGTCAACAGGCATTCCCGATAAAGAGTATTGAGCTCAAAATCTGTCACGCTGTGCAGGACTGTTATCCTGCCGCCGAGATGATCGCAGGCCTTCAGCTGCTCCAGAAAATCCTGGACCGACCAGCCTTTTCGCCCTAAGAACACCAGATGAGGAACATTTGAGCGACCGGAGCTTAGCATCATTTTCCAGATGTTAAACAGGTAGGGTGGATTTTTTCGCGCATCGATCGATCCGGCGCAAAGTACATACTCCGACTCGAGAATCCCTGCAACCTGGGGTGAAATTCTGGTTTCAATTGGGGTGGAAAGTGAGAGTCCCCGGCCCAAAGGAATGGTGTGAATCGGCAATGGCCCCAATTTCACGGCAGCCAGATGCTTAGCTAACGACGCCTTGCAATATTCGGTCGTGGTAAGAACGAAGCCGGCGAAGGTAAGCGCCTCATTAAGGCCTTTCGCGAACACCCTGGCGTCGTGGGCATCAAAATATTCGGGCGCTGTAACCGGCAGGATGTCATGAATCCATATGCCGATGATCGCCCCGGAATTCTTGATCTGTTGCAACAACGCGCCCATGCCGCGTGTTTTCCAGAACGCACCGAGGGTGAGAAAGATCTCGCCCGGCGAAACCGAACATGGGGACATACGCGCAGCCATCGAGCGCAGCTTGGCCTCGATCGCAGCCCTGGGTATAGTGCCGGCGCGAATGTCCGCGACGGCGCTCAGGAGTATGGATGTTTCGATTTCTCCGAGTTCGCGGCGCTGATTCAAGACCACGGTGCGTACGCGCTGTTCCTCGCCGATCTCGACAAGATTGCGCAAAATTTCGCATTGGGCGCGCGGCATGCCGGTAAAGTCCGGGTGACTGAGAAGATAGGCCAGCAGGTCGGATACATCGACGAAAATGGACGGCAGCTGCGACGAAGCGCCGCGAACATTCTTTTCGCTCAAAGGCTTTTTGCTCAAGGGCGATGCTGGCCGCTCTTTGACTGGTCTGCTCAGGTCCGCTGCGAGTTCCGAACCCGCGAATCGCACCCAAAAGGCCGGATCGATCCAGGGCTCATAAGGCGCGAAAGATTCAGATGAAAACGACGGCAGAAAGCACTTTTGCGTCGACGGCGCGAGGATCGCGGCCATACGGCCGAAGCTGCTGTTGCAAATCGCCAGGTAATCCGACTGCCGCATCGCTTCAAATTCGCGGACGTAATCGGATAAGTTGGCGGCCGGCAAACCGAAAGTTGCCGAAACTCTCTCGAATTCCCTAAACTTCGGCAGGATCGCGTCGGGTTCATTGGTCGCAACGAAAAGAACCGGATTCGCGAGCGCCGGCCAGATCGACCGGAGCCAGGCAATGTACCAATTTACCGGCACGAGCCGGAAATAGGGCATATGGTCAAGCCTTCGATAATCGCCTCGCCGGATGTGCACCGCCACGAGCGTCCGTTTGCCGCCATCGGTAACATCGTCGCGCCACGCTTCGATGGCCTCCAGGTGCTCCGGAGCGAGCTGGAACAGGCGTCTTAACAATGCCCGGTGCCTGCGCCAGCATTCGGGAATCTCCTGGAAGTATCCCGCGAGACTGAAGTTGATTGGAGGTTCGTCACGCTCCCATATTTCGCGATCATTTTGCGCAAAACCGAGGTAACTCAATTCCGGGAGTTTGAGACCCTCACACGATTTATCGTTTAAGCCGAAAAGCTGATTTCCCTCCCACGCAGGAAACGCCGGAGTCAAACCGTGTCTGAGCGCGTATAACTTGACGCAGGCATATCGAAACAACTGATTTGCGAATGCAGCGCCCTCTTTGAGAACAGGCATGCTGACGAGGCCGCGGGGCTCGATATGAAGTTGATTCGAGGCCCTGACGGCATCGCTGGCTAGAAAACAAAGCGCCTTGCGGCCTGCGATCGGAACAGAACCCACACAAATCAGGCCGCGATCGAAAAGGCGGCGGCGAAGTTTCCAGTCCTCTGGCTGGGCGGGATCGTGAATGTCCGAAAACAGCGCCGCGACGGCCCGAAAACCGAAGTCCTCACCGGGCGGCGGCATCAACTCTTGGAGCAGGTCCGCAGCCACCACCAGCAAATCACTGCCCGATGACGTTGCAGAAAGGCTGCGGACCTGTTGCGCGAGGCTCTCGAGCGGGCGTTCGCCTTCGCAACGCACCACGATTGCCGAGTTCTCGTTTTCTTCCGCGGCAAGCCTGATCAGCACGGCTTCGCGGAGCGCCGGGGCAGGCTGTGCAATCGGAAAATCCGTTCCGAACGTATCCAGTAGCTCGCGAGATCCAAATGCGACAATTGAACGGATCGGCGCGGAGTGCGCGAGGAATGGTTGCAGCAAAGCTTCTGTTTGCTTTATGGCCGGCGACATTGCAGAAGACGGATGATGGTCACCCGGCACGCCTCCGCTCTAGCCACGAACTCCCACATGCAAGTACAAGCCTACATCGCGCCCCGCGGAGATGCCGCTTTCGATCGGGCAGCAGCAGGGCCGACGATCTTCTTCGATTTATCGGATCTGCTGCATTACCTGCCTCATCACACGACGCTTTCCGGGATTCAGCGGGTCCAGTGCGAGATTGTGAGTGGTCTGCTCGATATTCCCAATCCCCTCCCCGTCCGCTTTGTCGTCTTGAACGAAGACGGGCGGCTCGACGCGATTGAGGCGCCTGCCCTTCTCGAACTTATAGAAGATCTCCGCACGGGCGCCACCACGAAACCCGTAATGGAGTTCCGACTACGGACACTACTCAAGCAAGCAGTCCACTGCACCATTCGTCCGGAGGATATTTTCCTGACGCTCGGCGCATTTTGGAACGTGAAAGGCATGGGAGCGTTGCTCCAAGGCTTGAAGAATTCCGGAGTGGTGATCGGCGTTTTTATTCACGACATCCTGCCGATTACGGCCTCTGAGTATTTTCAGGTCCGGGAATCCTGGATATTCGCCAAAGCAGTTAGCGCAGCTCTTACCTTCGCCGACTTCATTCTCACGACTTCCGATTACAACAGGACGAGCCTGGTGGAGCATATGGCCTCGCGGAAGTTAGTCCCGCTGCCGATCCACACTGTGCCGTTGGGCCACGAGCTTTCGATTGCGACGGCGGAGTCCAAGATTTCCGGCATCGTAGCCGGAATTGCCGGCACTGACTATGTGCTCTGCGTCGGTACGATCGAAGCGCGAAAAAACCCGGCATACCTGTTCCATATCTGGAAAAAGATGCTGGCGTCCGGACGGCCGCATATTCCGCGACTCGTGTTCGTGGGCCGAATGGGCTGGCTGGTGCAGGATTTTCTTAGCCAGCTTAAGAGCTCCAAATATCTCGATGGCAGAATTGTGCTCCTGAATAACGCCACCGATGTCGAACTTGAGTTACTTTACCGGAACTGCATCCTCACGATGTTTCCGAGCTACGTCGAAGGGTGGGGACTGCCGGTCGGAGAGAGTCTCGCGCATGGAAAAGTCTGCCTATGCTCCGCCACCGGGGGAATCCCGTCGGTCGGCGGCGAATTCGTCGATTACATCGATCCCTACAATGTTTGCGATGGGCTGGACCATCTTCTTCGCTATCTGGACGACGCCGAGCTGCGCCGCGACCGGGAGCGTGAAATTACGGAGCGTTTCGAACCGCGGCCTTGGAAGAAGACGACGGAGCACTTACTGAAATCCGCTCAGGCCCTCGCTCGCCAGGCGCGGCCTTTCGAAGCTGTTGCGGCGATCACATTGCCGCCGGGCCGGTATCTGCCGATCAGCGCCGATCCGGCCGACGTCTCGTTGCCGGCGCCAGACCGGATGTTATGCGCGGAGTTGGCCTGCGTTTCTGGCTGGCATACCCCCGAAGAAACAGGAGTTGGGGCGGCGCAACAAACGGCCGTATTGCGATTTCGCACAGATGATCTGACGCCCGGGACCAGAATCAATCTGGTGCTGCGATTGAAGGCGGTGGGCCGCGATTGTCGGATTGGATTCCGCACCGGTTCCGGCGCCGAAACCACGGCGTCTATTCCAAGCGGATTCGAGAGATTGGTCGCTTTGTCTTGCCAGGTCGAACCGGAGAAATTGGTCACGGCGCACTTATCATCGTTGGGCGCGGCGATGGGCGTGGCGTCCGGCGAAGAAATATATTCAGACTCAGCGAGCTGGATTCTCCGCGGAATTCTTTATTTCGATCCGCAACGGGTTGCGAGAGAAGCAGGGAAGAAGTCAAAGCCGTTGAAGGCATCGCACATGGCTGAATCCGCCGCGAAGGAGCCCGAGGCGCAGTCTAATGTGGACCACCCACATCCGCTGAAACCCACATCCCCGGCAGATCGTATCTTGCTTCGCCCGGCCGCGACCGACAATCATCGCCGCACGAGCTCGTTTGGCGCGTTTCTGCAGATGACAGACTGCTATTGGCCAACAAGTTTTCCCAGCGTTCGCGACGCGCCCGTCTTCGCCGACCATGCCGACCGGCGCGCATTCTTTTCAGGTTTTGGAAACAGTGCAACTGTCCCGGAGGTCGGCAGGATCACGGATTCCGTCAAGCTGATGAGACGCAGCGATCAATTTGTTTCCACATCGAGATTCTCGGAAGGCTCTCTGTTCGATCGATCGGGCGTGTGGAGGGAATGGGGGTATCTTGACGTGTCCTCCTCCGGCAGGGCGCCGTGGCTGTCGAAGGACTCCGATGGAATATGGGTTTCCGAAAATTCGCTCGCGACAGCGCCTTATTACGATGGCTCGTTCCTGATCTTCTATAACGGAAATCTTCATAATTACTATCACTGGCTGATCGAAGGGATGTTGGGTTTAGACCTGCTCTCAAGGGCGCTGGGGCTGGACCCGAAGGTAAAAATTGTCTTACCTAAGTCGATCGATATCGCGGCGCTCTTCGACCACCGCGAATCGATTCGGGCCCTTGGCTTTGGCGAATACGAAATCCTGGAGGTCGGGGCGGGTCTCGTCAAAGTCAGGGAGGCAATCTGGGTTGAGAATAATCTTGTCCAATCCATGCCCGCGTTCGTTCTCAAGGACTTTCAGCAACGAGTCGCCGCGCTGTATGCAGGTTTACGTACTCCACGCAACAGACGGCTGCTAATCGCGCGAAAAGGACCAACCAGGAAAATTAACAACATTGAAGAAGTCGAGACGGTTCTTTCCAGAAACGATTTCGAGACAGTCTACCTGGAGGGAATGAGCGTTGTGGATCAGATTTTGCTGTTCCAAAGCGCGGAATTCGTCGTGGGTCCGCACGGCGCCGGGCTTTCCAACCTTGTCTTTTGCGAGCCTGGAACCAAGGTGATCGAGCTGATGCCCTGTGTCGAAATGCGACCCTTCTTCTGGCAGATCTCAGAGAAACTCGGCCTGGTGCATGGTCTGCAATTCTGCGCCCCCGTCGAAGGCTCGGGCTTTCAGGCCTCTATTAACGTGAATACGAAGAAACTCCAGGCGCTCATACGCATGCTCGACGCGCATCTCTAGCGGATGCGGGCCGCGATGATTTTACGTTAGAAGGCCCTCAGCCTTCATCTTTGCCAGCGTCTCCCCGATCGCTTCGGCGAGGTTTTCCTGCGGGCCGAATGCATCCCCGATCAGATCGACGATTTTTCCTTCGGTATTGCTCCCGTTGCATAGCTCGAGAATCAGTATCGCCACCGGGTTCAGAAAGTGCACACGGTCAAGGTCGGGCTCGTAGACGATATAGCCGTCCTCGGCAGGGCTGATGTCGAGACCGTCTACCTTCTTGGGCTTTGCTAGTATTGCTGAATCGACGGGGCTTGGCATGCCGTGAATCAGGCCAATTATAAGGGCCCGGTCTGCGAGTTGTCAATTCTGCGCGGCGTGCGGGCGCCGCTGCGAAGGGCCGCTTCTTGGCGTGCTGAAAAACCGAGGCCCCAAGCCAGAGTCGGCTCATCGCTGGGTATCTAATAACTTTCGGCCACACTCCACCGCCCTGGCGTGTTCACGTCGAACCAGCCTTCTTGCTCTAGGCCCCCCATACAACACCCACGGCTCATATTTCTTCTTCGCGATGATCGTATGGGCGGCTGAAGCAAAACCCTCGGGAAGATGCACGCCCGGAAGAACCACGGACCGTGCGCCAAGCAATACATAGTCCTCAATGACGATGTCTCCACACACTGCGCCGAATTGAAACTCTTTTGGTATTGAGGGCATATGGAAAGAAGCGCCCACAAAATCCTCGGACATGGTATGAATGCTGGCGCCACAGGAAATGCCGGCAAAGTTACCCATCGTAACTCTGCCCAGGCCTCCGCTGATTGTTACGTTAGGAGCAATGTGACAATAACTTCCCGTCGTGAAGGCGCATGAAATATAGGTGAAATCGTCGATGATGGTGTAATCGCCGATAACTGTCTCCTCTGGCTTCCGTATCCTCACGGTTTTGCCGATAATCGCACCCTTGCCAAGGTACTTAAGCTTGTTGAGATCGAGGAAAATGTTTTCCATAGGTCTGCTCCGCCGAAACGCGAGTCAAATCCAACGCAAGAGCGCTGCCGACCACGAATAGCCGACTCCGAACCCGACCAGCATGATCAGTTGCCCAGGCGTGAGACGGCCCTCCCCGCATGCCTCCTTTAGTGCAATCGGCATGGTAGAGGAAACGGTATTGCCGCAATGACGCATGGCTATCAGGAACTTTTCCTTCGGGATTTTCAGCCTCTCTCGCAGATGCTCCAGGATGTACTCGTTGGCCTGGTGGAACACAAACAGATCTACCGCCTCCAACTGAAGGTTGGCCCGTTCGAGCAGGTTGTTAACACACCCGGGAATCGTCCGCAGGGTGAAAGCAAAAATCTCCTCGCCGTCCATGAAGAGGTTGTTCTGGCTTCGGATATTGCCGCTCCAGTCCTCGCATTCGATGGCCGTTTCGGGTGTTCGGGCCTGTCTCATCCCTCCAGCGGGCACGATGAGATGTTGCGCGCCGGCGCCGTCTGTGCCGTAGATGAATGGGCCTATCAACGGGCGCCCCTGGTCTTCAACGGCAGAAACCAGAGTTGCCGCAGCGGCATCGCCAAACAATGTTCGAACACTCCTGTCGCGATCATGCATGAATTTACTATAGGTTTCGCCGGTAAGCAGTAGCACGTTGGCGGCCTGGCCGGTTTCGATCAGGCCCTTAGCGAGTCCAAGTCCGGCTACAAAACCCGAACAACCTAAGTTATAGTCAAGCGCCCCAGCCGACTGCGGTATTCCAAGGCGTGCCTGAATCAAACAGGCGGTCGTCGGCAGAAAATAATCCGGGCTTTGCGTACAGAAGAGAACGTAGTCTATCTGTTCAGGCTTGCAAGGGCCAGTCCGGAAGAGCTTCTTAGCGGCTTCCACAGCAAGGTCGGACGAGCATTCATTGTCCGCTGCAATGTGGCGGTCTCGGATGCCCGTCTTCGCGTCGATTTTCTCTACGGACCACTCAGGAAATGCGTTGGCGAGTTGCGCGGTCGAAAGCACATTGTGCGGCAGGTAGTATTCAATGGCAGTAATGGCTGCAACGCGGACTGTCACTCTGCCTCCTTCATTTGCGCAGTGAATCCGCCGTCAACGACACTGTTCCGCCATTTGGGTTTCTTGCCATCGCCGGAGCGGCATAGTCCGGCTAACTCAAGTTAAACTGGCAGGGGTTGGCTGCTCGATCGCCCGAAGCACTAACTGAACAAGATCGTCTACCGTCTTGCAGGAATTGATCTTACGCGGGGCAAGCGTAACGCCACACCGGTCGTCCGCCATGGCCATCAAGCTTATCACTGCCATCGAATCCCAGTTGCCGAGGCTGGACAGTTCCTCGAGTCCGGTCAGTGGAAGATTCGTCTCCAACAGTTCGGTCAGCCCCACCAGAAGCTCTTCACGCGTCACTCTTCACCTCTCGACTGTTTGAGAACCTGTCGTGCCGCCGGAACAAATTATCATACCGCTTGCGCTGTCTTGCGGCGTAGTTATAGCGAACGATAGACTAGGCCGGATGCGAGGGATTCTCATCGGGTTGCTGTGCCTCTCGACGCGATTTGCCGCCGCTCAGGACGCGGGCGGGATTACCTTGTTCGGGAAGCATTGCGCGCAGTGTCATGAGGCGCCGGGCAGTCGGGCCCCAAAGCGCGACGCGCTTCGCGAGCGCACACCAGAGTCGATTCTCGACGCGATAACGTCGGGGGCCATGGTGGCGCAGGCGCGCGCGCTGACCGTCGAACAGAGGCGGCAGGTGGCGGAATACATCGCAGGCCGGCCGCTGGGGGCGCAGGCATCGGTCGACGTGCCGGCCTTGCCGAATCGCTGCGCTGCGCAATTGGATGACGCGCAATTCAGCAATCCACTGAAAGGGCCAATGTGGAACGGTTGGGGCGTGGATTTGGGAAATTCGCGGTTTCAGCCGGCCGCTGCGGCAGGTCTCACAGCGGAACAGGTGCCGAAGCTAAAGCTGAAATGGGCGTTTGGATTTCTCAATGCCAGCTCGATGTACGGCCAACCGACGGTCGCGGGCCGGCGGGTCTACGTCGGCGCGAACAACGGATTCGTGTATTCGCTGGATGCGAAAACCGGGTGCGCGTATTGGTCGTTCCAGGCCGCCGGAGGTGTGCGCACCGCGCCGAGCATTGGTCGGGTCAAGAATGGCTACGCGGTGTACTTCGGCGACGTCAAGGCAAATGTGTATGCGGTGGATGCGAGGACGGGAAAACAAATCTGGACGCAAAGGGCGGACGCCCATCAGCATGCTCGCATCACTGGCGCGCCCGCGCTGGCCAAGGGACGTCTTTACGTGCCGGTGGCCTCGCGCGAGGAACTCGCAGGCGGTAATCCGGACTACGAGTGTTGCACATTTCGCGGCAGCATCATCGCCTACGACGCCGAAACCGGCAAACACATCTGGAGAACCTACACGATTCCGGAGCCGCAGCGGATCAAGAAGACGTCGCTCGGCACGCAACTCTGGGGCCCCGCTGGAGTGGCGATCTGGTCCGCCCCGACCATCGATTTGAGACATGGCCGGCTCTACGTCGCGACCGGCGATGCCTATACCGCTCCGGCGCCATCAACTTCGGACGCAGTTATGGCGTTCGATCTCAAAACGGGACACGTCATCTGGACCAAACAGCTCACCGAGAATGACGCGTACGTATTCGGCAACTGCGACAAAAACGATCCGGCACATTCGGAGACGTGCCCCTCCGATCCGGGCCCGGATTTCGACTTCGGTAGTTCGCCAATTCTGTGCAAGCTGCCCAACGGCCGCGAGATCCTGATGGTTGGGCAGAAATCGGGCGTCGGATGGGCGCTCGATCCGGGAAAGCGCGGTGCGATCATATGGCAGCATCGCGTCGGCAAAGGCAGCTCGCTCGGCGGGATCGAATGGGGTTCGGCGACCGACGGCCGGCTGGTATATTTTGCCAACTCGGACGCAAATTGGGGCCCGGAACAGGCGGGCGGCATCGCCGCGGTCAGAATCCAAAACGGCGAGCGGGTTTGGTTCACGCGGCCTCCGCCCATTCGGTGCCAGAGCGATAACGATCCCGGCTGCATGCAGGCGCAGTCAGCCGCGATCACAGCCATCCCCGGAGTGGTTTTCTCAGGCTCGCTCAATGGAATCATGCGAGCGTATGCCGCCGACGACGGCAAGATCGTCTGGGAGTACAATACCGCGCGCGAGTACTCCACCGTTAACAGCGTGGCGGCTAAAGGCGGCGGGATCAGTGGCCCTGGTCCAACGGTGGCGGGCGGGATGTTGTTCATCACCTCCGGCTATTCGGAGTTCGGCATAGGCGGTCCGGGGAACGTGTTGCTCGCCTTCGGAGTCGAATAGCGGCTTAGGCTTGGCAGAGGTACGCTACTTGACAGGGCGCCCATGGAAACCTTAAAATTGGCCTACTTATCTTAAGTAGAGGAATGCATGGAGAAACGCGACGGCAAGGAAAGACTGCTTGAGCACATCACGCCGAATAGGCGCGATTTCGTAAAGCGGATCGTCGGCAGTGCGGCGTTCGCTCCGCCTCTTATCGCGACCTTTTCCATGGATAGCCTTACCGCGCGCGCGGCGGAACCGCCCTCCAATGCGAATGTTTGCGAGGAGACCGATCCCGGCTATGTCGGTCCCACCACCTTTCAATGCCACATCGCCGACCCCAATCAGGAGACTAGAGCGAATGGCCAGGCAACATTCACTGTGAACACTCCCCTTTTCGGGCCGGAGACTACGCCGACACAGTTGCAAAGCTCATTGGTGCTGACCCACCACACAACCGTGGACTCGGCTTACATCGTTGTGAATGGGCAAAACCTGGCCACCGTTCCGACCCCTAACGGGACTATCGGATCCGGCGATATTACAGGTCCGTGCAATCTGGACGAACTGCTGCAGGCCATGGCGGCTGGCCTCGCCACCCTGTCCGTTGTGGTTACCTTCGATTCGACGCAGTACACCCTGACCGGTCCGATCCTGCCGGTGGGCGCCGCTCCGAGTCACCACTTCTAGGCGTGCTGCTATCCGCGGCCCTAATCGTTCGAGATGAAGAACAGCAGCTTGGTGGCTGCCTGGAATCCATTCAAAGCCTGGCAGACGAGATCGTCGTCGTGGACACGGGCTCTGTGGATCACACCGTTGATGTGGCCCGCCGGTTCGGCGCCCGCCTCGAGCATTTCCAGTGGAATGACAATTTCTCCGACGCGCGCAATCGCGTTCTGGATTTGGTCTGCGGGGAATGGGTCCTTTACATCGATGCCGACGAAAGGGTGCTGCCATGCAACCTGGCTGAGGCTCGCGCGCAACTCGACGATTCGGCTTACGCGGCGTACGAAGTGCTTCTGCGCCCGCGGCCGCGCTACACGCCGTATAAGATCTTGCGCCTTTTCCGGAGCGATCCGAAGATCCGGTTTCAAGGTGCGATCCACGAGAGTATCTGGCCGGCAGTGCAGGCACACTGTGGCGGCCGGATGCGTGTCGGCCATAGCCCGCTGCTGCTCGAACATGTCGGTTATGAGGGCGATCAGAGCCGAAAGCACCGCCGCAATCTGCCGCTGCTACAAGCGGCATTGCAAGCCGATCCGACGCGGATCTACTGCTGGTGTCACCTGGCCGACATTCATGCGGCGTCAGGCGAGCACGACCTCGCCATTCACTCATTGGAGACGGCTCTTCGCATGGTGCGCACCAAGCATCAGCTCTCGCCCGATGATTCCCTGCCCTATCTCCGTCTGATTCACCTCGGCATCGAGGCCGGAAGCGACGTCTCCACCCTGCTTGTGGAAGCGTCCGATCGCTTTCCGGGGAATGCGCAACTGCTCTGGCTGAAGGGTCGCGCCCACATGAGCTCCGCCAATTACGAGCTGGCCATTCCTCTGTTCCTGCGCCTGATCGAACTCGGCGAGGGCACGGAGCTCGACCGCAGTTCGGCTTACGATTCCCGAATCTTTGGTGTGTTCGCCTACGACTCGCTCGCGACCTGCTGTTTCCGGCTGCGGCGCTTCGAAGAAAGCCGGCACTACTATCACCTTGCGGAGTCGGTTGAACCCGGACAGTTGGACTACCGCGCTAAGCAGGCGCTGTGCGCGAACCTCGCGCGCGGCCGGGAATGACTGATCTGCGGCCAGAACCGCGCATCTCGGTCCTGATTCCCGCCTTCGAAAGGGCTCGGGAATTGCGCCTGTGCCTGGAGGGATTCCGGAACCAGACGCTCGCGGCGGAAGCGTTCGAAGTGATCGTGGTAGACGACGGATCCTCCTCCGACCTCGCGCCAGTGGCTTCATCCGTAGCAGGATTGCGGCTTGAATTCCGTAGATCGGAACACGCCGGTCCGTCGGTCGCGCGGAATATTGCGCTTAGTGTGGCGCGCGCGCCGCTGCTTCTGCTTTACGACGACGACATCCAACCGCTGCCAGGGCTCCTCGAATACTGCCTTGAATTCCACCACCGCCACCCTGAAAATTCCGCCGCCGCTCTGCTCTACTTCACACAGGATCTTTCCGTGACGCCATTTCCGTTCGAGGAATGGGCTTTCGCGCGCCTTTACCCGTTTCCGTCGTCGGCGGGAATCTACCCCTGGCCTTACTTTTGGAGCGGGAGCGTCACTTGCAAGAGGAGTCTTTTGGCAGATTGTACTTTCAACCCGCGTTACCGTTCGATCGAAGATGCCGAACTCGCGTTCCGCCTCTCCCAGCGTGGCCCGCTCGCCGTGCATTTTGAACCGCACCCGGGCGGCCTCCTCCTGCGGCGCCTGAACTTCGATGAGGTTTGCCGGCGCCAACGCCAGATGGCGTATTACCGGTTCCGGATGGCCGCCGACTGCAACGGCATCCAATACCCGCATCGCGTTTACGCGCACCCCGAAGAATATCTGGTGCGGGACCCTGCCTTGTTACAGACCGCCAAAGCCCTGGCATCTCGCAGCGGCGTTGGTGTTTCGCCGCTCGCCTCCGCCCTCTGGACCATGGCCGAAAATCACGCGATCGCCACCGGCTGGCTGGCCGCGCAACGCGGCGTTCCGCCGGAAGCACTGTGATCGCCCAGCCGGACCTACGGTCCAAAAGCAGCGGCACGGCGCTATATTTTCAAGCGCGGTATAGTCGCGAACGGCAACACCGATTCATCTGATACGGAACGAACCTGGCGCCTGCGATTTCATGCAGCCCCACCGAAAGCTCACCATTCTCTCCGCAAGTTGGGTAAACTCCGAAGAGAAAGACATTTATGGCAACGATCCTCGTTAACGGCGTAAAGCGCGAGATTCAGGCGCCCTCCGATACGCCCCTACTCTACGTCCTGCGCAACGACCTCGAACTGACTGGCCCGCAGTTTGGTTGCGGTCTCGCGCAATGCGGATCCTGCTCCGTGTTGCTGAACGGCAAAGAGGTTCGGTCCTGCATCACGCCTTTGTCGGCGGCCACAAATAAAGAGGTGACGACTCTCGAAGGCCTGCCCGCCCGTTGGGCAAAGCAAAAGGGTCTCTCCGAAGCCGGCGCTGCGAACGTCCTTCACCCAATTCAGGAAGCCTGGATCGCCGAGCAGACTCCGCTCTGCGGTTTCTGCCAAAACGGCATGATGATCAAAGCTACTGAGCTCCTCGAAAGTAACTCCTCGCCCACGGTCGATCAGATCAAAGAAGCTTTTACCAAATCAGGCCCTTCGGCGCATCTCTGTCGCTGCGGCACTTACACCGCCATTATTGAATCCGTCCAGCGTGCCGCCGTTCTAATGGCGAAGAGGAGCAATGCATGACCGGCTATCTCGAAACCATCGCCCTCAAAGAACAAGACAAGAAGGTAGACGTCTTTGGCGCCTCATTGTCTCGCCGCGGATTCGTTGCCGCTGGCGGCGCGCTTCTGGCCGGATTTGGCCTCGTGCGCTCCAGCAGCGCCCAAGAGGAAGCGCCTGCCATGCGCGGCGCCGCCACCAACAAGGTATCGTCCGATTCCTTCATAGAAATTCACGCCGACAACACCATCCTCATCCGAACCGGCAAATCCGACTTCGGCCAAAGCACTATCTTTACCGCCTACCGCCAAATCGTCGCTGATGAACTCTACGTCCCGTTCGAAGCCATCACCACGGTGATATCCGCCGACACCGATCGCACACCGGATGGCGGCGGCACGTTCGACCTCCTCGGTCACGGTATGCCCAACATCCGCAAGGCCGGAGCTTACGTCTATCAGGCCCTTCTGGATGTCGCCTCCAATCAACTCAACGTGCCGAAGGATCAACTCTCCGTAAAGGACGGCATCTTTTCCGGCGGCGGCAAATCTATCTCTTACGGCGACCTCGTCAAAGGCCAGCAGCTCAATCTCACGATTCCCGTCCAAGGCGATATCCACTCCATGTTCGGCCTCGTCGTTGCCGGCAATCCGCCGCTCAAACCTGTCAGCCAATACACCGTCGTCGGCAAGTCCTTCCCGAACTCTGCAGTCGTTCCGAAGGTTACAGCCAAAGAAACTTGGGTCACCGATGTTCGTCTCCCAGGCATGCTTCACGGCCGGGTTATCCATCCCAAGACTCTCGGCTCAAAGCTGGTCTCGGCCGGCGCCCTCGACAAGGCGCGCTTCCCGAACGCGCAAGTTGTTGTGAAAGGCAATCTTGTCGGCGTCGTCGCTCCTACCGAATGGGAAGCCATCAAAGCCTCTCGCCAAGTCGCTTCCGATACAAAGTGGTCCGATTGGAGAGGCCTTCCCGGCGATGCCCGGCTATTCAACTTCCTCAAAGAAGACGTCGACTGGAAAGCCGTCCCGGAAGCCAAGAGCGGAGAGTCAAAAGGCGACGTTGCTGCTGCACTCGCCAGTTCGGCCAAGAGGCTAAAGGCTACTTACGAGCGCCCCTATCTCAAACACGCGCCCATTGGGCCAACCATGGCCGTCGGCGATGTCCGCTCGAGTGGCGCCGTCCACGTTCACGCGCACACCCAAAACGCACAAGCCCTCCGCACCGAAATTGCGCAGATGCTCAGCGTCTCGCCAGATAAGGTCACAGTTCACACGTATGCCGGAGCCGGACACTATGGCCGCTCGAATGGCGGCAACGCGGGCGCCGAAGACGAAGCCGTCATTCTGTCGCAAGCTGTTGGAAAACCCGTGCGCGTTCAGTGGATGCGCAACGACGACCTCCAGTGGTCGACTCAGTCTTCCTGTGCCTTCTCCGAAGTCGAGCTCGCCGTCGGCTCTGACGGCAAACTAACCGCCTATCAAATCGATCACTACATGCCCGCCATGCAAGATGATCGCCCCATCGGCGCCATTCTCGCCGGTCTGCCCACAATGGCCGCGCCTAATGAAAAGGGCTCGCTCTTCGGCATGAGAAACGGCCCCAGCGACCCCTGGCTTTATGGCGCCACCCCGGCCGTTCTCGAACGCGCTCATGGCGCCTCACAAGTCGGCCAGGAATCTTCACCGATCAACGTTGGCCTGCGCGATCACAGCCTCCGCACGCCAGGTCAGTATCAGCAAAACTTCCCGCGCGAACTGGCCATCACCGAGGCCGCCTATCTCGCCGGCGTCGACCCGCTGCAGTTTCGCATTAATCATGTAACCGAAAAGCGCTCCGTCGCCGTTCTCGAATCTGCCCGCGAAAGCTCCGGGTGGCAAACACGGTCAGGCTTCGCAAATGCAAGCGACCCCATCAAGCGTGGACAAGGCGTATCGCTCATGATGCGCGGCGGCGCCTACTGGGCCTGTGTGGCACAAGTCACGGTCGATACGAATACGGGCGTCATCAAAGTCGATAAGGTCACGATGGTGGTCGATCCCGGCATCGTCATTAACCCGCTCCAGTTGAAACGTCAAGTCGAAGGCGGCACCGTTATGGGCGTCAGCATGACTCTGCATGAAGAACTCCGCTTCGACGACTCCACCATTACAGCGGCCGACTGGATCAGTTACCCAATCGCCAGCATGGCCGACCTCCCCGAAATCAAGGTAGTCCTTCACCACCACCCGGAAGTCGGCTCTTATAGCCAGGGTTCGGAAGCCGCCAACGCCTTGGCCGCTCCCACCATCGCTTCGGCCTTCTTCGACGCCACCGGCAAGATTGCCCGCCGTCTCCCACTAAAGCCTGCTTATGTTAAAGACCTTCTAAAGGCGTGAATGCATCGCAAGACGGCCTGGACTCGGTGAGCCATCGGTCGCGGCTGACTGCATCGCCATCCGGACGGCTCTTAACTGGCCGGAACCCGAATCAAACCGATGCTGTCAGAGACTTCTACTTGGGTGCCAAACGCCGCGGACAGGCCCTTCAATCTCTCTAGTATCGCCCGAGCGCGTTCGCCCCGCGCGATGCTCGGTACGCCGCTTCGAGCTCCGGCATTGGGCTCTATCGTGACCGGGTAAAGCTTGATCATTTGCAGCCGATGGGAGCTGAAAACACAGACCGGGACCACGGTTTCGTACCAGGAGTCAGGCACGACCAGCTTTTCGCCGCCAGGGGTCTCGAGAACTCTGCGGCCGCCGAAGTCGAGGAAAAGACTGCCAAGGCTGTAGAAGATAGGCTTGCCCTTATAGATCTCGATCCCGCCAAGAACGTGAGGTCCGTGCCTGATCACGACATCCGAACCATGATCGATAACGGCGTGGAACAGATCCACCTCGAAGCCTGCCGGTCGTGGATCGTTGGGGCTCGGCGCTTCGTCGGCCCTGCGCAGCACCATGGGCTCGAACGGGAGGGGCGGGGGTTCATAGTCATCGCCTGCCGTTTCGTGCGCATGGATGGAAAAGAGAACGAGATTCGCGCGACCCTTCGCCTCGTCGACCGCGCCAAGAATCGCCTTCTCGTCGGAGGAATCCATCTCCCAGCTTGCCCCGACCGCGTTGTCTGGCCTGAACACCTGATCGCTGATGCGGATTGCCGATCCCTCGCTGGTGGCGAGCGGTCCGGCGGCCTGCCGGAGAGATTCAAAAAGCACGGGCGGCAAAAGCCGTACCTTGCGGACGTGAAGGGGGCTGATGCCAGGTCTCGGCTTTGACGTCGCACCTTGCCGCACGACGGCGGCGCCAGCCACAGACTGCGGCGGAAACGTGGATGCCGTCGCCACCAGAGCAGCCACCCCTTTGCGGGTTTCGAGATAGACAGGCCGGCGTGCCGCGCTATCGCTCAACCCCGCGCCGCCTGCAACAAGACCCGCTCCCGACAGATTGCCCAGGGTTTCGACAAGACCTTCAGGCCCGTAATCGGTCGCGTGGTTGTTCGCCTTTGAGACCAGGGAGATGCCCATGTCCCGGATGTCCGTCGCGATCGAAGGCCGTTGCACGGGATAGCCACCGCCCGTCTCTGCCGCCGGATAACCGGCGAAGTGGCTCAGATCGAAGATGGCTCCTTCCTGATTTGCAAAACCGGCGTCTGCATTCCGGAACAAGTCCGCGACCTTCGCGAATTCAGGGTCGCCCAATCGATCCATCGGATGGAATGGTCCGATCAGGTCCCCTGCGACGGCCAGCGTCACTGGTGCATCGGCCTGAGGCTGCTCTGCCGTGTAAGACGACAGCGCGACGGAAAGCAGCATTGCCGCGAATGGGATTCTGTACCGACAGTTCATGTGCGTGCTCCCTTCACACTTCGGCCGTGAAAGCCAGATTTTACCGATCATATCCGGGAGCGGCCCTGGGGCCTTGCGCAAGACGAGCGGAATCATCCAAAGTGCGGCGCGGTGGAGCGTGCAGATTGCGGGCCTCTGGCGCGGCCTTGAGCAGACCTCGCGGTGTAATCTCTATTGCGAAGTTGCGACAAGCGTGGAGTCAACCAGCTCGCGAACAGGCGGATGCAGATATTCGATTACCTGCAACATGCTGGTGAAGAACTCATCTGGGGGCGTCCGTTCGAACGATGCCTTGGCCTTGTCCTGGTCGCCGCTGAATCCCCACACACCGACGACAAGGCCGATCTTCGGAAAACGCGTTCGTATTTGTTTGCACATCTTTCGAGCCGGGGTGAACGCGTATGGCGGCAATGCAGAAATACAAATGACATCTCCCACTACCGGCTTCAATCCTTTAAGCACGTCGATGACATTTGGACTAAGAGGACATGGGACTGCGACGCCGCCCTGCCGTTCCAATAACTGCGCAAGCATTCCCGCAGTGATTTCATCCGCCTGATCGTATGCCGGCACGCAAACGATTCGACCCTTGGCAGACGGCAACCCATTCGGCCTGGCGGCGCCGGCAATCCCATCTTCCGCACTCGGATGAGCAACAGGGGGTTGGTATCCGGAAAGCTCGGCGATCATCTCGTTCAGACTAAGGAACAGGAATTCTTCCCTCGCTGCGTCGATGACGCCGCGATGCCGATCCTGCTCGGCCAATGTCAAGGCCGGGATTAGAACCGAATCGTAGAGCTCGATCAGAGGGCGTTCCTTCAGAACGAGATCAATAATGGATTGCGCCTCGGCCTGGTCCATGGCAAGCAAGCGCTGATAAAGCCGGGCCTGCGGATCAAGAACGGGTTCGTCGCCGAGAAGAATGTGTAGAAACGACAATTGGGGAACGTATCTTCCCAATACCAACAAGCAAACGGTTAAAGGTGTTGAGAGGATCAAGCCGGCGGGACCCCAGAGGACGGTCCAAAAGACTGCGGAGACTAGAATCGCCAACGACGATATACCTGTGTGAACACTGTAGAGCCAGGGTTCCACCACATTTCCAGTAATCAACTCCAGACCAACGTAAAGGCCCAGGACCATCAGAGGATGGGCCCAGGAGTTGAATACCACCAGCGAAAGGGCCAAAGGCAGAGCACCCGCCACCCACGTACCCACGTACGGTACGAGGCGTAAAACGCCACTCGCGGTTCCCCAAAGAACGGCGTACGGTACCCCGATCAAATATAGTCCGAGCCCTACGAGAAGACCGAAGGCAGCATCCACCAGGAATTGCATCAACAAATAGCGGCTGACTTTCTGTGTGGCATCGTCGAGAGCTTGCGTCGCGACGCTCAACTGCCCCAACCCAATGAGGCGAAGGAGCCGGTTGCGCAAATCCTCTTTCTTCAGCATCATGAAAACCGTAAAGATCAGCACAATGCCGGTTATGCCGGCCGGCGCGATAAACGCTCTCATGATGTCGCGAATGTTCTGGAGTCCGTTGCGGGGCGGCTCGACTACTTCGACCGGCAGAGGACTATTAGACTGGCCCGAAGAACCTCGGCGGAAGGAGCCTTCTGCGGGAGCGCCAGGAACGGCAGGCGCATCGGCGCTGGAGAGATCCTTGCCAATTGCCTGTACGCTCTCCGCCGCGCGAGCCAAAGCGCCCTTGGCAGGCGTGCGCATTGCCGCGATCTTGGCGTTGATATTTTCCCTGTAATTGGGTAACTCGTTAGCGACGTCGATGAACTGACTCGCCATTGTCCACGCCAGCCCTCCTGTGACTATCATCGACACGAGAAGGACGGCGAGCACCGCGGGTGTGCGCCTGATGTGGAGCTTGTTCAACCAACCTACGGCAGGCGACAGAATCAGCGTCAGCGTCAGCGCGAAGGCTAACGGTATGAGAATTTCGCGGGCAAAGTAGAGGGCGGCTATTGCGAGTGCCAGGATGGGTAGAGGTCCAAGTCGGACAGCCAGGGGTACGCGGCTAAGTTTGGTCATAGCGACTTCGGGCGCCAGCGTCGCCTCACGTGACGATGGATTTCTCCCGTCTGCGCTCCGCCCTGTAAGGTCGGGGGCTACACCCACCGACCTTACGCGGGAGCTTTGTGAAGCCTAACGCGCAACCGGCGCCGGCGCGCTCTCATGTTTCGCTGCGCTTACCTCGCCGGCCGACGCAACGTCTTCAGCACCGGTGCCTTTCAGAAGACCCTTTGCGCGAGAGATTTGATCAGAGGTATCGCAATGCACCGAAAGCAGCACCCCGCCGTCTTTTACCCGGCCTTCATATCGCTTCGCCTCGTACTCAGGGATTCCCATTCCGACGAGAGCGCCGATCAGGCCGCCTACAGCTCCGCCCGCACCCAATCCTGCAAGCGCGCCCATGATGGGACCGGCCGCAATGAATGGCCCCAAACCAGGGATCGCGAGTGCACCGATCCCGACCAAAAGACCAAGAGTTCCGCCGACTACGCCACCCGTCGTTACGCCCGTGGCTGTACCTTCGGGCGCCTTGGTGTTCTTCTCGTGAGCGAACTCTTTCGAGCTCGGGCTGTCGGGCAGCAACACCGAAATATCGTTGTTGGAAAAACCCGCTGCGAGGATGGTATTGACGGCGCGCTCAGCGAGCGCGCTGCTCTTATAAATGCCGAATACGGCTGTATTCTTGCCTGCCATTTTGATTCTCCTTAAGAATTTTGAATTTAATGCTTGATCGATACCTGATCGGTCACTCTGTCGGGCCTACCAACGACTGCCACAGCTTTCGCGATCACTGCCTGCTTTTCGTCTTCGGATTTCACGGGGCCTTTTAAGGTCACAGTTCCGTTCTAACTGATGATCCTGAGGTTGTGTGCGTAACTTGATAGGGATTTATCGGCCATGATCGATCGCCGAATGTTCTTAGTCAGGTCGCGATCCGGTTGATTGTTCTTTTGTCGATCTGCGGTTGCCTGGAAGCGGCGCAAAGCGCCGCTTCCAGGAAAATACGTTGAATGTTCATCACACCTTTTCACGCGTCTTTGAGACGCTTGCCGGCTTTTTCCACACGTTTGCCAATTTCGTGTGCGACGTCCTTTGACTGATCGACCACGTGTTCCACCACATTCTTGGTGGCCTTAGCCGCACCTTCAATTTTTTCGTTTACTTTGTCTTTCAGATCGCTCATATCTTTTCCCTCCTCTACGTCACATGTAAGACTTATCAACGGCTCATGCTTGCTTTTGCCAGGTACGGCCGAATCTGACTCGCCGGTCTGACCGACGACCTCCGTAACGACGTACTAACTTGCACGCCCATGGCCGTTCAGGTCTGGTCAGTATCCGGCTGCGGCAGAACCGGAGCCGAGAATACACGCGTGAAACCAGCATTATGAGTCGTCTACGGGCACTCTCATACGGTCCGCCCGACCACACGGTGCAAGCAGGCTGGCTTGCCTACGGCTTCTGTAAGAGTTACCTTGTTCGAGCGTTGCTCTGCGGGGATTTCCGCTTTGCCCTAGATCATTTATTTTCGATGTCGTGTGAATTTAGGACACAATTTTTGCGACGCTGAGACCAAACCGGTTGCTCATGGATCGGACCGCGCGGTTCGACGACGGATTTTCCCAGACCACGGCGTACGGCGTTACCAGTTGCCAGATCACCTTTTTTGGTCAAAGAGTCACTAACTATCTGATCGCCTCGGTGTCCCTGCCGTTCGTGACGATGAGCGACTTAGGTTCCGCGGGAGTGTCAGTCCGCTTGACCAGTTATTTTCAGCCAGCAGACCAAAGGAACCAAGGCCAGACTTGCCATCCACAAGAAAGAGCCAAACAGCATAGCGCTAACGTGCTGGTGATAAATGTCTGACTTCCATACCGCCAGATCTTTCCCAATAGCCAAGAAAGTCGTCAATGAGATCACGAGAGACGCCAAGCTCACAGCTAAAGCCACTTTCACCCATTTGAAGGCCACCAGCACCAGCGCTACTGCCCAGAGCGGATTTGCAAGCCAGGCAATGATTCCAAAGGAGAGGCCCATATAGCCGCTCCTCAAGACTTGGTAGCCCCACATGGTCTCATGCGCCACAGGTGCAAGCTGTGCCTGGGTCGTGGTGGTCGTCAACTCCAACGCGGGAGAGCAGCAGGCGATAACGTATAACAACAGGCTAATTGGCAACCAAGGGTACGACTTCCAGTCCTTTTTCATGGTGTTTTCCTAATCAGTAAAATACCAAGGGGCTTATTGATGTCGCTATTGCTGCCGCAAGGCGGTCATCGCGTCCACTTTGGTTGCCCGTCGCGCCGGAAGCCGGCAGCCAATACCTGCCGTCAACGCGACGACGGCGGCTGCAACCCAAATGCACGCAGGATCTGCGGCGTCCAGCCCAGTGACAAGGCCACGCAGGGAACGCATCGAGAATTGGAGCGGACTAATCCTCGCAAGTCGGCTTCGACGTTCTTGGTGGGTTGCGCCCGCCCTTCCGGGCAACAGAAAAAGAAGCGGCTCGATATTCGCTATCATCGCCCGGTCATTTCTTATTCCTGCCCGAAACATTCCGGGCTGTGCCCTGTCTAACCTTGGTTGATAAACAGAAGGGGGCAGATGGATGTGGAACAGTCGATCAGGCGAATCAACTTCCGTTGATCACACAAGCGGAGTAGCGTCGGGCAGAGAGCCCAATCGCGCTGCCGACGGGATGGAAGGTGTCGTTTATGCCGCGGTCATCGGAAAAGGAATGGTGATCAAGGGCGAGATCAAAAGCAGAGAAAGCTTGCATATTGATGGCGAGGTTGAGGGTAATCTCGAATTGCCGGGGTGTCGGCTCACACTAAGTCGGGAAGGCAAATTAGGCGCAAACGTCATCGCTCGAGAGATCGAGTTGATGGGGATAGCGCACGGTGACCTTCATGGGACCAGCAAAATTACGATCAGGAAGGGCGCGCATTTAGTGGGCGATCTTCGTGCGCCTGGAATTCTGATTGAAGAAGGAGCTTACGTGAAGGGCAAAATCGAAATCATCAACAGTGCCGCAGAACACGCTGCCGACACGCGGGTCGAGCCGAACGTCCGAAAAGCCGCCTCCGGCTGATATATTCTTGCCCGAGTTATAACGCATCAGCTCGCAAAGGTTGCGGCGTTCTCTCTGTACACGTTCCGGCACACATGCCCAACGCGATGGGCAGAATACATGGACCCTTTCACGCTGGCATATCTAGCGGGGCACAGCGACTTTTCAACGACGCGCCGCTATGTTCACCCGCAGGCCGAAACGGTCCGGGCGGCGATGGAACGCGCGCGAAGTGGTCAGGGTAGGCACAATTCTGGGCACAGTGACGGAAACCCAGCCCAAGCCCCAAAGGCATCGGCGCCCGGAATAATAATGAAAACAAAAGAGAAAATTGGTCGGGGCGAGTGGATTCGAACCACCGGCCTCCTGGTCCCGAACCAGGCGCCCACGCAATATCAGTAACTTACAGGGGTTGCCAAGAATTACCAAGAATTGCCCGCAGTTGCGCCAAGTCGCTAGGTTTTAAACACTTCCCACGAATTAGTTGGTGTGCCCTCTTAATGGCGGGCAACGGTTCTGTGCGCGTTGTGGGCACAAAAGTGGGCACAGTTGTTTGGTGTTAGTGCGAGGTCCGAATCCGCCTTCTCTTTTTGGAAGATTCTCCCAGACGTCGCCTGCAAAACCCACAAAACTGGTCAACACGCAGGGCTTGACACGTGAGATTCCTACGTATGATTGAAGTTGGTAGAGTAAAACCGTTATGGCGTCCAGGACGATTTCGAGCTTGATCCGGGAGTTAACCGAAGACTCTTGGAGGGGCCAGGTCGGCTTCAGCTCTGAGGTGCAGTCTGCGCTCGACCGCGTCCTGGATCCATCCACGCCGGACGCCGTGGTCATACAGGTCCTGAGTGAATGGCTGTCAAAGCACCAACCCTGTCTCTTTGGTCGTATCGCCGCCAAGAAGGGATTACTCAGCTACTGTCTGATCAGCGAGGACGAATTGGCCGATTCTGATGAGATCGTCAAGCAGAAGATTCAAAGTGCTCGACGCGAGTGGACTCGTCTTGGATTCGAAGGCAAGGCGAGCGGGTTCATAATCGTTCTCCGGTCGCGTGCACTTGCCACGGCCGTGCCGGATGCGATCGTGAGAGCCATTGCTCAACGCGTGGGCTTCCTTTACCTAGAAGAGGAGATGTCGACGGACCAGATACATCTCGACCAAATCTATCTGGAGCAACCCGGCAGTCGGCGTACGACCTGGGAATGGATGACCGGCGTGAACTACTTTTCCGCTCAGGGCGACAAGCGTTGGTGGCAGGATCACCGAATTCCAGCCGGCATCGCCTTTTCAGTTAATTCGGTTGGCCACATGGTCAAGTCCGGAAGGCTCGCCCGCGCCATGCGAGATCTTGAGGAGGTCATGGAGACAGCCCGAGGTAACATTGCCAATCCGGTTGTCGACTCTCTTGAAAAGGCCCTCGAACTGGCAATGCAAACAATCGCTCTCGCGTCGGACGGCCCTTCGGGAAAGGCGACGTCGCTAGTGCCGCGGCCTTCGGGCACAGGCCTTTCAAAGTGTCCCGTGACGCTCCCGGCAGCCCTTGCAGATAAGGATTACTGTGGGTACCAGGGTTGGTATCACACCGATTACACTCTCCCTGCGGAGTATTTCATTTCAGACGTTGAACGGCCGGCACCAGTTCGGACGCACAAGTTGGACTTTACATATTTATTCGATCATTCGCTTGACAATCCTGACTTCAATCGAATGGGTCGCGGCAAGATCATTCGCGATCCGACCCCTTCGACGGCCGCCGAGCTACGGGTCGTGTACAGGTCGCACAAACGACTTCGGGGAGAAGCCAGCGAAGTTGAGATCGACCACGTACCAAGGTTGCTCGAGGCGTTAGGCAATCACTGAGCACCGGTAGCGCGCAGCCAGTAGGTCGGCAAGGTCGATCGTCCGGGCACGCGACGCAGACCGTCGAACCAGCGCTAGGCAATGCAAGTTTCTCTCGGTGCTCGTAGTATCTAGTAGAAAGTCGATTGGGTCTAGGTCCGCCGCCTCAATCCTGATGATGCCCAGATAGCGAGAGAACGGTACAGATCTGCAGAGTCTAGGGACGAGGGATTTGGGCACCTTGCTTTCCCCGAGTACCAACGATTCGACATACGAGTGAGACTTGGTAATCCAGCAATCCCATGATGTAATCGTCCCTGGCGCGCCTAGCAATGACTGGCGATGGGCATGTATTTCCCTCACCAATTTGATAGCCGCTCGTCGGAGCTCGCCAAAGGACAATCGGATTTTCGGGTGCAGCGGGATCAAGATATGGCTGAGCACCCACATCTCAACCGAGTTAGAGTTCCTGAGCTTAATCCGTAGATGCAGTCGGTCATTCTTCCGTCGAATATCCGCTTTGAGATACGGGCCGTATCTATCGTCATGCACGTAGACTGCTGCCAAATCACCAGCGTGATCGTCTATCAAAGGACTGATGAGGCGGGGGGCACGAGGCTCGGTCACTTTCATGCCAGCGACCGAAACAGCGTGCGCTCGATCGATTTGCTCAATTATCAGAACTGGAGAGATTCCGGACAGGACCGCCGAATACAGTAGGGCCCTTGATACGTCGAACGTGTCAGCCCGATACAAATTTGGCGCGTAGCCTAAGGACTGGACGGCCTGACACATTTGATCCAACGAGAGCCCCTCAGAAGGCATAGGTCTCCCAAAGGGGAGAGCAAATTGAGAAGCCAGCATCGTAATCTGCGCCGGCGTTGCAGCTACGCCTTGTTCTAGTTCGCGCGCTTTTTGCAGCGCAGACCATAACGCTGTTGTTGCGCATGCACTGACCCCAAGGTCCTGCTGCTGAAACGCGAGCCCTCTGACTGATAGCGGAACACCTAGAAGATGCGCCAAGCAGTCGCAGGCGCAAGCAAAATTCCGCCGGTATCCTTTCTCCGTCTGGGCGGGGAAGCACCGAAGTATCGTCCGGCCCACAGGACAGCCGGGGAGCGGTTTGATTACACTGAATCCGAGGTAGGATCTCTTCGAGAACTCGGCACTTTCGGCTCGAAAACGCTGAGGTGCTACCGAGCTGCGGAGGCGCTCCAACTCGCGCCTCAATACCGCTGGCTGACAGGAGAAAAAGTGGATCCTTCGGCAGGCGTTCGGGTACGGCTGAAGGCTTTTCGAATAGAAGACACTGTGGTCTTCCATGTGATCGCGGTCTATGTAGTGACCCTCAACAACAAGCGACCGGCACCCCAGGTCGCGTACGTAACCCTCTACGTATTCGAGTTGTCGGTGAGCCTCCTCCCTGCTAGTAAAGGCGGGCACCTTCAACGACAGAATATCTGCCAATGAACGATCGCCGAAGTTCACGAACGAGACGCTTTGACGCGGTTGTGCCAATCCGTCCTACGACACGCCCGCTCAACCCTTCGTGTTGATGCGAATCGCGAAGTCCTTTTCGGTGAGATGCTCTGAAGAACGTACGGCCTCAACGAGTGGTTTCGTCCGACTTTCCCAAGAAGCAAGCGCCTTCATCAAGCGTTCCTGGGCTTTGGGGTCAGCTAATCGCCCCGCCGCAGCACCGGCGGCGACAGGGGTGTGCCTTCGGGCGGTCCTGTTTTGTATCGCCATGAGGTCTTCCTTGTGGTCTAGAGTCGAAACGTCCATGATGTCATAGCACACGGGAGGGGTAGCCGCACGCGGGGCGCGGTCCTTAGTTTAGTTCCCATTTTCGTCGCAGCTGGATCAGCGAGGCGCCGCGGATCTTCCAACGTTGTTTCGGCCCAACTTTCTTGGCCTCGACTTCCTCGCGTCTGCAGTATTCCTTGAGCGTTGCCTCAGTCACCTCTCCTCCAAAGAACTCGGCAGCCTCTCTTGCAGTATACCAATCGTTTGGTTTCGGTAGTTTTGCCACAGATGTTAAGTGTACATCAGGTTTGATATAGCTGTCTATAGAGATATAAGAGAACCTATAGGTTCCTATCTGAACCTGCAAGTTACGGTACCGGTTCGCTACCTGCCAACCCCCAATCAGGCCAGAATTAGAATGTTCTTAAACTGCCGATCAGTCTGGCTGGCCACGGGACAGCGGCCGTTAAGTGAGGGGGGCCGAGGAGGGTGCCTAGGGGGTTCGCGTGACTGCTGCCGATATAACGGAATAACGCCGTTCACCGCACTGCGCACGGTGCTCCGGCCTAGCGCGGAATCGAAAGATCCGGCCACGACTCAGAGTCTTACGACTCTTGACCCTATGAACTGTGTAGAATCTGTACATTAACGAGCAACGCTGCTACCGTGGGGACCGCGCAGTACCGACGCAGCATTAGCTTATGACCCAGAACGATTCGCAGGGCGGTAATCCGGCGTCGGTGAACCCTATGGGGACCGCTGCCGACTCGGCACGATTGACCGATAACATTTCACGTACGGTCGACAGGGACCGCGTCAAAGCGCAGATGCGCCGATGGCAGGATCGGGTGCTCGATTTGACGAAGTCAAACCCGCTGATCGGTCTGAATCGATCCCGTGTGCCGAAGTTGTCAGTCAGTGAACCTAGCGCCAACGCGCTCTTCTTAGCGTTCGTACTCAATGAAGCAAAACTCCGGATGCCGCTCGTCCGCAAACGGGCGAACCAGCCGGAGCAGCCGCCGCGGAACGAACCCCTAGATGATCCCGACTTTGTCATGGAAACAGGGGACATAACGCTCGACGCAAAGCCCGTGGAACTCATGCGCCGACTTCGCCGGATTCATGATAATGCGCGAACGACTATTGAGGAGCGCGGGGTTACCACGTTGTACCTCACATTCGGAGTCCTCCGCTGGAAGGATGACCTGTTGGGTGAATCGGTTAGCCCGCTCTGGATGGTGCCGTGCGAGTTCGAGAGTAAGGGTCCCGACGCGCCCCTAAGGCTTTGTATCGCTGACGACGACGCTCAGATTAATCCGGCGTTGGAGTATTATCTCCGGGAACGGCACAAGATCGAACTACCTGATCTGCCCGAGGAACCGGACCAGCAATCGCTCATTTGGCTTCTGGGGAGCGTCCAACGTGCCGTCAAGGAGCAGGCATGGGAGGTCAGAGAGGACGTATGGCTTAGTACCTTCTCGTTCGAGTCGCTCGTAATCCACCGCGACCTTCAAGCGCTCGTCAATGTGGCCATTGCCCATCCTGTAGTGGCGGCGCTTGCGCGCGCAACCGGGCTGCCATCCAGGTCCGAGGCGCTCCCGCATGAGCTTGACACCTTGCCTACACCGACTACCGTTCCGATACCGGTGTTGCCTGCAGATTCCAGCCAGCTTGAGGCGCTGACTCTGTCCGCTTTGGGACATCACGTCGTGATACACGGGCCGCCCGGCACGGGAAAGAGCCAAACGATCGCGAACCTAATCGCCGACGCCCTTTCTCGGAACAAGAAAGTGTTGTTCGTGAGCGCCAAAATGGCCGCGCTGAACGTCGTCTATGAGCGGCTGAAAGAGATAGGGCTGCAGCGATTCTGCCTCGAAGCCCACAGCACGAAGGCTGGAAAACAAAAAATCATCGACGAACTTCGGCGCACGTTGGAAGCCGAAACGAGCCATGACGGGGATGCCCTGGAGCGGGAACTGCAGACACTGTTGCGAGTTCGCGACGAGCTAAACGCATACGCGAGGCAACTTCACGCGCCCATCCAACCTCTGGGACTCTCGGTCTACAGAGCGAACGCTCGTCTAGCGAACCTTGTCGGGATTGATGATGTGAGGGGTCCGTTGCCTTGGCCTGATCCGCTCGACGCCTCTCTTGATGATTTCGAACAACGCATACAGGCGCTCGAAGAGCTAGCCGCCAACGCACCAGTATTCGATCAGCGAGACGTTCATCCCTGGTCCGGCTTTTCTCCCAATCGATTCTTACTGACCGAGCGGGAAAGCCTTGAGGCCTCGCTTCGAGCAGTCGTGGATCTACACCAAGAAATCAGCCCTTTGGCCGAGCAACTTGAAGGCCTCATCCCCGACGCACAATCTCTTTCGATAAGCGAATGGGCTCTCTTCAAAGCAGCACTCGCAACGATTGCGGAGACCGAGCGGCTACCAAAGGACTGGTCGCAGCAGAATGAAAATGCCCTTGCGGCCTTAGCGAAGGTGTTCGCGGACGCGGCGAAAAACCGAAGCGAACAGGAGCTACTTTCGTCAGAGATCCAAGCCGAAGTCCTTGTATCATCCCTGCATGATCTGGCGACACTGCTTGCTCCCGTCCGTGTCCGGTTCGGGGCTTGGCACGCATTTCTCCGACCATCGTACTGGAGGTGGCGAAAGCAAGTAAAAGGGGCTCTCAGACCAGGCGTCGAATTTGGTCGGGCACGCGTCCAGTCTCTCGACAAACATTGCCAGAGAGCCTGCAGGATCGAGAAGTGGTTCCACGAGCATACCGCCATCCTTGAGTCGCATCTAGAAGCTTCGGCAACCTCGAGCCCGGTTCTTTTCGAAGCCATCGCTCGCTCCTTCACCGCAGCGATGCTCTGCAAGCAAGGATTGGACGCCGTGAGAAAAGGGCCTTCGCCAATTCTGTTATTGAGCGCCGAACTCCGACGGAGCGCAAGACAACTTCTTCATTTTATTCCTTCCGTAGATTCACCTCTGCCAGCGCCCGTTCAGCGGCTGGATCGCGATTGGCCGCGGGGCTTTGTCCGCGGAAAGCCTGCGAGCAAATCCCCTCTTCCGGAAATCGCTGATCGCGCGGCGTCTCTTCTCGCGTCCATGCAGCAGGTCCGGGAATGGGTCTTGCTTGATCGGGCATTGCAACGCTGCGCTGGATCGGGCCTGTCAGCGTTTGTACAGAGCTTTGGGGCGGTGAGCGCGAAGGACGCGCCACGCATCTTCGAACGACGATTCCTCAAGCATTGGATCAGCGGCGCTGTTGACAAAAGCCCGACACTCAGCGGATTCAGCGAGGCCAAAGGGCGGGATCTAATTGACAAGTATCGCGCACTTGATGAACGGGTTCGTCGGCTCGCCATTGCACGAGCGCAGATGACGGCCTCCTCAGCCTCAGCGCGAGTTCGTGCCGCTGAGAGCCTCCCCGAGAATGCCAGCGAAGTTGGCATCCTCAGACGCGAGTTACAGAAAAGGAAACGGATTAAACCACTGCGGAAGCTCTTTGCCGAAACCCCGCATGTACTGCAGGCGTTGAAGCCGTGTCTCTTGATGAGCCCCATCTCGGTGTCCACATACCTGAAACCTGAGTCGTTCCATTTCGACCTCGTGGTTTTCGACGAAGCGTCTCAGTTGCCAACGGCCGAGGCCGTGCCGGCAGTTCTCCGAGCTTCACAGGTCGTCGTGGCCGGCGATCCCAAACAGTTGCCTCCAACTTCCTTCTTTGAAGCGTCGCTCGTCCCCGAGGACGAAGACGACGACGAGGACGACGAAGGGCACGCTCCTCTAGAGTCGCTTCTCGACGATTGCGTGGCGGTCGTGCCGGTGTTCCATGAATCCTACCTACGCTGGCATTACCGGAGCCGCGACGAACGCCTTATCAGGTTTTCGAACCATTTTTTCTACGACAATAGGCTGATTACGTTTCCCGCTGCAAATACTGCCCAAGCGGGCCAGGGCGTCCGCTTCGTGTACGTTCCTGACGGCGTCTACGATCGGGGGAGAAGCCGCGTGAACCGGACTGAGGCTCGCGTGGTTGCTAGATTGGCGTTGGAGCACTTCGAGTGTCATCCGGACCGGTCCCTCGGGATCGTGTCCCTCAATCTAAGCCAAAAGGACGCAATCGAGGATGCCATCGGGGAAGCGCTACTTGCGCGCCCGGAACTCGTCACGTTCTTCGACAAGAGTCGTTACGAGGGCGTCTTCGTGAAATCGCTGGAGAACGTCCAGGGCGATGAGCGGGACACTATGATCATCAGCGTTGGCTACGGCAAGGATCATGCTGGCGGGCTCAGCATGAATTTCGGACCAATCAACGCCGATGGCGGCTGGCGTCGGCTAAACGTTCTTGTTACGCGTGCCAAATGGGAGTGCGTTCTGGTTTCCAGCCTGCGATCTCAGGATCTCGGCGCCGTCAACCCCAACAAACGAGGCGCAGTCTCACTCCGCGGCTTTCTGGAATTCGCGGAACGGAATGGTGACCTTCCGGCGGAAGCTGCGATCAAGACGGACGACGAGACGAATGAGTTTGAAGAAGCCGTTCGCGCGGCTCTCATCGATCGAGGCCTGAAGGTGGACATGCAGGTAGGTGCGAGCCGGTACCGCATCGACCTTGGCGTTCGGGATCCGCGGGATGAAAGGCGCTACCTACTCGGTATTGAGTGTGATGGAGTCACCTATCATAGTTCACGGACTGCCAGGGATCGTGATCTGCTCCGCCAGTTGGTGCTCCAGCGCATGGGTTGGCGTATCCACCGCGTTTGGTCTACCGAGTGGTTCCACGACGCAGAGCAATCCGTTGCGGGCATACTGAGAAGTGTCGAGCAAGCCCAACACGCTCCGGTGGAATATCCGGTGTACGCACCGTCCTTCGTTCCTGATCCGGAGTCGCTGGCGGGGTCACCGCCGCGCGACGATGCCAATTCTTCAAACAAGATCGATCGGCAGTACGGACCTGGTGTGCCCTACTCACTCTTTCAACCCTCGCGCCATCTCAGTCGCGAATGTCTGTTGGACGCATCGTACTTAGGTGTTCTTGCGGGCACAATCGCAGCCCTCGTAAGGGCCGAAGGGCCGATTCATAAGGATTTCCTCGTTGAGCGTCTCAAGGACCTTCACGGCGTCGCCAGAGCTGGATCAAACGTTCAGTCGAATATCGATCGCGCGCTCCTCTCCGCAGAGCGTAGCCAGACTGTTACTCACGACTCGATGGCTCCTTTTTACGACGCTCCGAATGGTCGACTCGAATCGTTTCGTTTGGCGACGGAACCCGTTCGTCGACCGATCGAGCACATTGCGCCGGCCGAACTATCACTTGCCGTGTTGTACCTAGTAGAGGACCAGTTCGGGATTGTAGAGGAATCGCTTCCGGCGGCTGTGGCACGGCTCTTTAGTGTTGAACGGCTCCGGAACGAGACAGCCGACCCAATCCGTCGTGTCATCGAAGATCTAGTAAGCCGTGGGTCGCTTCGCCGCAGCGGAATGCAAGTGCATCTCCGATAATGCACTCGCTTCCGGCGCCCACCCAAACCAGCGCAGGATTGAACGCCTCATTGGATTCAACCTACGCACTGTCGACGCATTGCACGACGAAGGAGACTAAGTGCATACAGATATTTCGGATAACGCCGTTAGTCCTGGTGCGCGTGCATGCTCGTGAAACTACTTGGCGTTCATTGGCTTCCACTCCCGCGCAAGTCGCTGCGCTTCGGCAATCTGCGCCGAATTCATCTTGGCGGCGACTCTATCGCGTTCGGCGACGTACCGAGCTTGCTCGGGACTGTTCGCTTGCGATGCCGCGAGACTGAGCCACAGGTGCGCCTGTATGTAATCCTTCGCCACGGCGCTCCGCTTGGTGTGTATCGCGTCCTCGCCGTAATAGTAACGCAAGCCCAGCCTGAACTGAGCACGGGCCTCACCCTGGTGGGCGGCCATGCGGAACCACCGGGCAGCTTCCGCTTGGTCTAGGTTGAGGCTGTAAAGATCGCCGAGCCAATACTGTGCCTCAGCGTCACCCTGCTCGGCAGCTTCGCGGTACCAGCGAGCGGCCTCGGCCAAGTTTTGCGCAACGCCTGTGCCGTTGTGGTACAGTGCTCCGAGCTTAAACTGGGCACGAGCAAGGCGCTGTTCGGCAGCTTTGTAGTACCAGCCGGCAGCCTCGGCATAGTCCTGCAGCACTCCCTCGCCGTTGTCGTACATCCAGCCGAGATCGAATTGTGCTGTAGCGTCGCCCTGTTCTGCTGCTTTTCGATACCACCGGACCGCTTCTACGAAATCCTTCGGCACTCCTGTTCCTTCGCGGTGCGCAACGGCGATTTTGAGTTGGCCGTCCACGTTCCCCAGCTCTGCGGCCTTGCGGTACCAGGCAGCGGCTTCACGGGCGTATTCCTCGTTCCTGCTAGCGGGATGATGCGGGCATGGCCGATCACTACCGTCGCTAGATATCGAACCGAGGGAATCGCTTAGTGAACACATGAGACAGACGCGGGATTTGTACTCGTCACCGAGTTTTAGTTGAGCCTCGGCAATCTGCGCCGAATTCATCTTGGCGGCCAGGCTGTCGCGCGCAGCAGGGTAACTCTCTTTTCGGAATAACGGTACTTTGAGCGCGCATCTTTCGTTTTCGTATGTCGCGAGTGCAAGCCAATAATAGGCCTGAACGTAATCCTGAAAACCGTCCTGTGCGTATTCGTAGAGTAGGCCGAGGTAGAACTGCGCTTCTTGATAACCCTGGTCGGCAGCTTTGCGATACCACCGCGCCGCCTCGGCGTAGTCTTGCGCCACGCCTTCGCCGTTGTCGTACATCACACCGAGATTGAGCTGTGCAGGGCCGTAGCCCTGGTCCGCGGCCAACCGGAACCACCTAACCGCCTCGACGCAATCCTCCATACACTGGTAGCCGTACAGCCAGCCGAGGTGGAATTGCGCCGGAGCGAAACCCTGGTTGGCGGCCATGCGGAAGAACCTGATTGCCTCAGCCAAGTTTTCTGAAGGGAATCGTCTGGATTCATCGCGGATCCACTGAGACTCGTGTCCAAAGGCGATAATGCTTTGTTTCTTCGCGTCGCCCTTTTCTGCGTCGACACGCAACTCTTCCGTCGACCTCTCGTTGAGAAGAAATTCCGTCATAACGTGGTCGAAGAGGCACGAGGTCCGCTTTCTGTTGGAACCCGCCGCAGCTGAGGCCGTAAGCTTGGCTGCGTCTTTGCGCCCCCGAGTGATGAGGCCAGATCGCGCTCTTGATAGGCTCAGCGGAGAATCACCGTGAACCTGAAGTTGGGATTCTTCACTCACGCGAGATTGCCTTCCACCATCTCAAAATCACGAACCCACGGCGAAATCGATTTCGGAGCCGAACCGTTCCACGTCCCATTCGCGCGCTAAGCGCCGAGCCTCGTCTAGTTGCTCACACGTCAGAAGTTTCGCAACGTCATCGCGTGACTTAGCGCGTGCCTCTTGTTTCCGGTCGCAACTGTACGCCGTGGCGAGCGCGTACCACATATACGCCAAGATGTGGTCTCGTGGGACGCCGTCGCCCCAGCAATAGGCGTGGCCGAGCATGTATTGGGCATCGCCGCTCGTTCCGTCTTCACTGTCAGCCGCTATCCTCCACAAACGGACCGCCTCGGCGTAATCTTGGGGCACCCCGCGGCCGTTCGCGTACGCTTGGCCGAGATAAAGCTCGGCATAGCCCATTATTGAGGGCATGGCCTCGCGAAACCATTTCACACCCTCGGCGAAGTCTTGTGACACGCCGATGCCGTGGTAGTACGACAGGCCAAGTTCTATTTTGGCCTCGTGCCCGAATGGCGAGCATGCGGCGGCCTTAAGGTACCAACGGAGCGCTTCGGCAAAGTCCTGGGGTACACCCCTACCATCGCGGTACAGACGGCCAAGGCTTTGCTGGGCTGGGCCGAATCCTTGCTCGGCAGCTTTGCGATACCACATCGCGGCTTCGGCGAAATCTTGGGGCACAGCCGTGCCTTCGTAGTACCCGTCGCCGAGGTTCCTCTGAGCCGAAGCATTCCCTTCCTCAGCACGCCGACGGGTTTCCGGCAACCAATCTGTTGACTGCGGAGGAGACGGCTTTGCGAGCATCTCCGCATCCCCCCTGCCGCGCGCAATGAGGCCGGATCGCGCCGGGGAGAGGTGCAACGAAGAATTCTCATTCTTCCGCTTGACTTGGAGGTTGGATTCGTTATTCACTTGGCTTGTCCTGTTTGGCGAGCGTCTCGTACTCGCTCTTGGTCCGTTCTATATGATCTCGAACGGTCGCCGCCAACTCAGCGAGCAGGTCGCGGCCCGCCTGCTCGTTCTCCTCAGCCTGCTGCCTCAGCATGGCGATTTCGCTTTGGCGTAGGGCAGCCAACTCCCGTTCAATAGCGGCAACGCGGTTTTTGGCCTGGCTGATCTGCCGGATGATCCGAATCAGCTCCGCACCGACCCCCTCGCCTTCCACTGCGTCCGCGCCGTCCTGGCATTCGTCGAGAATCCTCCGGAGGGCCTCGACACCGCCCGCTTCGTATGCGCGGTTGGCCTCGGCCATGAACCGTGTGCGGCGCTCCAAGTCGCTCGCGTTGCGGCAAAAATCAGGATGGATGCGCTTGGCGACTTCCCGGAACAGACTCTTGAGTTCAGGCGAAGGAATGAAGTCGCGAGTTTCAGCCTCCTTGCCGTGAGCGTCTTCGTAGGTCTGGCGTGCCTGTTCGCGAGCCTCGCGTGCGCCCGCACTCGCGGCGGCGGAAGGCTCAAGCCGCGCTCGCAGCTCCAGAATTCGCGCCTTCCATTCGTCCAACTCCGCGTAGAGCGAACCAACCTGCCTTAGGTAGCGACCCTCAAAAGCAGCAAGTTGAGCGCGAAGATCAACAAGCTCCAGTTCGCGCTCCGCCAGGGTTGCACGGATGGCGGCCAATTCCTCGCGCTTTCGGAGGATCTCCTCTTCCTCTGGCTTGAGCCGCCGGATTAAGCCTGACATGATCTCCTATAGGTTATCGCTCGCAATGCCCTGGATATTTGAGGGAAGTCCAGCGGCGAGTTCGGAACGGACGCGCTCTTACCCAGCGTGGAGTGCTCTCTTTTACGGATCAATTGCGGACGTGGCCCGACAGCCGAGCATCTTTAGATTACCGATGCTAGACAGCCACTCTCAGCTTGATCCCGTCGTTCGGCGCGTTCACGAGATCCTGTTTGGTGCCGAGGTACCGCTCGGTGGTCTGAACCGACGCGTGGCCTAGCAGCAACTGGATCTGTTCGAGGTCCGCCCCCGTGTTTCTGCACATCTTCGCGCAGCTACGCCTCAAATCGTGCGGCGCAATTCCAGGGACTCCGGCGGCCACCGAGTAGGGCCGCAGCAACTGCCAGATTACCTTCTCGGACAAGCGGTCGCCCCGCATTTGGTCCCCGCGGTTCAGCGGCCGCAGTACGTAGCCCTCAGTGAACCCCGCTGCTGCTGTCCAGGCGTCGATTGCGCCTTTCACCCAAGTCGGCATCGGGATCGTGCGCACGCGGCCGTGCTTGCCAACCAGATCAACTATGCACCAGCGGTTGTCCCGCGTTTGGATGTGCTTGAGCGTGAGCGTTGCCACCTCAGATCGGCGCAGACCGCAGCCAAGTAACACCGCGAGCATGGCCCGGTCTCGCAGGCCCTTCCTCGTCGTCACGTCCGGCGCATTCAGCAGTGCCTGGGCTTGCCGAACAGACAGCCAGTTTCCAACGCGCACGCCCTTGGATTTCGCGCCCTTCACACGTGTGATGCCCGCAGCGAGCTCCGGTGCCAGCAATCCGTTGTCGGCTGCTTCGACGGCCAGCTTGCGAACGGCTGTGATGCGGACGTTGATGGAGACGGAGCCAAGGCCGCGGGCCTCGAGGGCGACGCGCCAGGCGCTGACGGTGGCCTTCGTGAAGCCTGAGCGTGGCTCCTGCTCGTACCACTTAAAGAATTCGTCGAGCCCCAGATTGTAGACGCGCTTGGTGATTGGAGAGGAGACACTATCGAGGACGATGGCCTTCAGTCTGCGCCATTCTGCCGCCCGGTCCAGCACTACTAAGTCATTCATTTTGAGTCCTTTTAATGGGCATTATCGCTAGCCATTTGGACATTACCTCGGGGGCGGCAGAGACATCAAGCAAGAAGTTCAGACTCATGGATCGCCTTTCCATAAGTCACTGTGGACTGAAACCCGGTATGAACTGACCGCATCAAAACGTCTAAGGGCCGCGTTAAAGCGAATCGAACGGCGGCGGGAGGTCCCGAGCAATGGCAAACGCCGGAGGATCGGTAAATGCTCGGATGGCTTGCTTGGAAAAGGCGGCCGAGGTTTATCTTGTGGGTTTCGGATTGCTTGGGAGCGGCTTTCTCCTGTGGCTCCTTTCCACCTTCTTCGCCAGAATCGCGTTTGTCCAGACGGTTGGTCACCATGCCGCTCGGTTCCTCCGCTTTCTCCTGTCGCAGATCAAGTTCGGCCACATCGACAATGGGGGCTGGATAGTGATTTCCATCTTTGGTTTGCTGGGAGTTCTGACTTGTTGCGCTCTGTTCGTCGAGTATGTAATCAAGGGCTTGGATGTAATGTGGGCCAGCCTCGGGCTTATCTATACACTCGTGTGTGCAGGCGCCGCGTGCATTATCTGGGGAGTTCCGGCGTTCAGAATGACGGTCTGGCCTTGGATTGCAGGAGCGCTGGCTTTCGTGGCTAGCACCATCTCGTATGAGGCCGGAGCCGGGCTTCTCGCGACGTTTACCGGCGGGGTTGTCTACAGGTATACAGCGGTGAGCCCCGCCTCGCTGGCATTGGCTCTAATGACCCTGATTACGGGGATTGCAGAGGCCGCGCTCGCAACTCATGAACACCTTTCAAGCCGTGACTCAGTCGCGGGTCTCGCGATTTACATGGCTACAATGTTCCTTTTCGGTCTCAGCATTTCGCGCGAACTCTCCGAGCATTGGCATGTGAAGGTACTGATGATTCCAGTGAGCACTGCACCGTCTCAGCGTTCCCAGTCGCTCCTGACGAGCCTCAATCTCCACTAAAGTTAAGGAACCGCCATGGAGCGACCAGAAGGCTTCGTGCTGGCTGACGGAATCCGCTGTTTCCCGGTGTGGCATTGCGGAGCGAGAATACTCAACACACCAGCGACCTCGTGCTCGCCCTCTCGGAGCTCCGCTCGCGGTCCGGCCGGCGCACTGGTGGCGATGCCCAGCTTTTGGCTGCAGACGGCGAGTCCCAGGAAGGCCTCTGAATTCCGGTCTCGTGACCGTCGAACCAACTCCAGCTATCAATGAGCGATGATCCGAATTCGAACGGTCCTCTGAAAGCGGCGCTAGTCCCGCTGGCAGACCAATCTAAGGAAGGGCACACAGGATTTTCTTCAAGATAGGAACGTATTTCTGGGTCGATGTGCGGCATGTCGCGGTCGATGCTTAGTTCTGCCGATAGCCCTGAGCCAATAACAAAGATGGCGGCCCATGCCAGTCCTCGGTATGGTTTCATTAACTCCACTTTACCAAATAGAACACCTTAGTAAGTGGCTGATTGACGCGAGCGGAATTCCAGAAAACCAGCTTCTGGAGATCTATCTCCCGCCGGAGCAGCGAGTATCGGCGGATCACCCCGCAACTAGGCACAACTGGCAGATTCACCGGACATGAAATCCTGGAACCCGTATAGAAAAATGCTTCCTAAGAACCAGCAGGACCAAATGCCGTTGTGCCGCCCTGGTATGACCAGATTGGCTCGTCCACGAAGAGCGTAACGGCGCGGTGCTGCACGTCGCCTCTGACATTCGCGTTAGCCGCGCCGCCCCGACTTCAATGGCGCTGCCGCCTGGTCATAGATATTCTGCCCGCTCTGAATGCGTGCCCGGATCGCGTCCGCGAGCACCTGGCCGACGCCCTGCATTTCAGTCGCGGTATAGGGCGAGTAAACGAAACGGGCGTTCTTGATAACGGTTTTGAATCTGGTCATCGTCGTTCAAAAAAGTTCGTAACATTTCCCGATCCGGTAATGAAAACGGTAAGACCTCGAACGCGGTTGGAGCGCATTATCGTGTGCAGGAAGGAGGTTCAAGATGAACCGGATTAAGTCATTCTTCGAAGGCATGACGACAGCCTGTGTTGCCCACGTTGCGGCTTGGATTGCTCTGGTATCCGTTGATAAGATTGTCCACCTGTGCGGCCACACCATCATCGCCGTGGTTGCGCATATCCTGGAATCTTCAAAGCGATAAGGAGTCCGCCAGTGATAATTGTCAGGGGTCAAGATCGGTTTCACATAGACTTTGCCGGCAGCAAACTCTGGCGTGTCCAGGATCGAGGCCGGGAGGAAAAGCACCTTACACCTAAGGCGTGGGGTGTGCTCCAATACCTCGCGGACCGGCCCCGAATACTCGTCCGAAAGGACGAACTATTAAATGCAGTCTGGGGTGTCGAACAGGGCTACGAGGCGAGCCTTGGCAAGGCCATTCGCGAACTCCGTTTGGCCTTGGATGACAACCCAGACAACCCCGCATTCATTGAAACCGTCCATGGCCGTGGATTCCTCTTTATTGCCGAGATTGAAAACGAAACGTTACCATCCCAGTCTCCTCGAAGCCGGGGCGGGATATCCCCGGACCTTTCTAGTTTGAACGATGAGGATGCGATCGCCCAGTCCGACCCTGCCGATATTCAATTTACAGAGTACGAGATCCTGCTTTCAGAAAGGTGGGCGTCATTCATCCGATGGCTCATGAAGAGGACCGAACAGCTTGAAATCATCTCGATCCAAGAGGACAAGAATAGGGAATCCACGTTCTATTGCTCGGGAAAACCAGGGCGTATGAACTACCCCATAGAAGTTTCATGCACGAAGGCCGGTTCTCCAGTGATCCTTCGCTTTGATTTGGTAGCAGAGTGGCTGCACCCACAAGTTCTGGGTCTCCGCAGCGACGATGCCGGTGTTCCGTGGGACACTTCGTTGTTCCCTGTCGGCACCGAGCAAGAAGAGGAATCTATGATTCACGACCCGCAAACTACGTTACGTGATGCGCGGTATTGGGTGTTATTCGCTCGACGGCGCTGACCGGGCAGTCGCTTATTCAGGGCGGCTGCCGTGTGCGGCACGGTGCAATCTGATCGACTACCGAAGGCTTCTGGCACCGCCGTTGCCATTCTTGTTCTGCTCCTGCCGCTCGGCTTCGATCAATTCCAGCACGCGGAACTCCTCGTCCGTGATATCCTCCTTCGTGATTTGTCAGCCCCGATGCTCTTGGCGTTCAGAGTGTGAAAGCGCCGTCGGAGCCAGCCGGGCCGCTATCCGGATATATCGGTAGCTATCTAGTTACGGAAAAGCCGCAATTCTGAACAAGCAGACTGACCGCCGCAACCGCGTTTCACAATTCCCAGCCGCGGCGCAGGACGTTTTCGGCATACAATCGGGAAACCCTATGTCGATGGCTCCTGGCACTCGTTTGGGACACTACGAGATCCTAGCGCCGATCGGCGCTGGCGGGATGGGGGAAGTGTATCGAGCGCGAGATACGACTCTCGATCGCGAAGTGGCGATCAAGGTTCTTCCCGCCGCTCTCGCGCAAGACCCCGAACGGCTGGCTCGATTCAAACGCGAAGCCAAAGTGCTGGCCTCGCTGAACCATCCCAACATCGCTCAGATCTACAGCGTGGAGGATCGGGCCCTGGTGATGGAGTTGGTGGCCGGCGAGTCGCCCAAAGGACCGCTGCCGCTCGACACGGCCCTCAACTACGCGCGGCAAATTGCGGCGGCACTGGAAGCCGCGCACGAAAAAGGCATCATTCATCGCGACCTGAAGTCGGCCAACATCCTGATCACACATGAGGGCCTGGTTAAGGTGCTCGACTTCGGTTTGGCCGCTGTGGGGCCGGTTTCATCGGATGGCTCGGATCCCGCCACCTCACCCACAGTGACGATGCCGACCCAGGCAGGCGTGATCATGGGCACCGCGGCGTACATGAGCCCGGAGCAGGCCGCAGGCAAATCGGTGGACCGGCGCGCGGATATCTGGTCGTTTGGCGTGGTGGTGTGGGAGCTGCTAACCGGCCATCGTCTCTTTCAGGGCGAGACCGTTTCGCACACGTTGGCCGATGTGCTGCGCGGCCTGATCGACTTCGACAAATTACCTCGCAACACTCCGCCGGAGATTCGCACCCTGCTGCGCCGCTGCCTGGATCGCAATGTGAAGAACCGGCTGCGCGATATTGGTGAAGCGAGGATCGCCATTGATGCGGCACTCGTTGGCGGGGCTCAACCACCCACGGCCGCACCGGATCGCGACGAAGCCCGCTGGCAGTTATCGCTTGCTTGGGGTGTCGCGGCCGCGGCGGTCGTGTTGGCAGCCGGACTGGCATTTGTGCACTTCCGCGAAAAGCCACCCACGTTGGCCGCGCCAATGCGCTTTCAGATCCCGGCGCCGCCAAACACCAAGCTGACCGTGCGTCTCAGACTGTCGCCCAATGGGCGCAAGCTGGCCTTCCTAGCCGAATCGACGTCCGCTGGAGGACCTGTGGGTGGCCAACGTCTGTGGGTTCATTTTCTGGAATCCGGAGAATCTCGCGAACTGACGAACGCGGAGGGAACGCCTTTTTGGTCTCCCGATAGCCGTTTCATCGGGTATCCCTTCCAAAACAAAATCAAGAAGATCGAGGCGACGGGCGGCACGCCGGAGACTGTGAGTGACCTGCCCGGCAGTACTTGGGGAGGGGGCGCTTGGAACCAGGATGGCGTGATTGTTTTTGGGGCCAATGGTCGTCTATACCGGGTGCCTGCATCCGGCGGCGAGCCGATTCGCATTAGCGTGCTGGATCCTCCGGCACCCCACGAAGCATTTGACTACATGCCGTCCTTCCTACCGGATGGGAGGCATTTCGTCTACGCTCGTGTGATGGTAGACAAGGAGAAAAACCGCGGAGCGATTTATCTTGGCTTGGTGGGCGGTAAGTCTGAGCAGCAGAGCTCCAGACCCTTAGTGTCGAGCGATTGGGCACCGGTGTATGCGCTCTCGCCAGACCCGAATAAAGCTTACCTGCTTTTCAATCGAGAAGGCGCACTGATGGCTCAGCGTTTTGATAATCGACGGATGGAGGTAACGGGGACCGCAATTCAGGTGGCTGAGCAAGTGGCCGATAATACCGGCGGTGGCGACGTCGGGCACCTCGTTGGCGCCATGGGAGCTCTTTCGGCGTCGGCGACTGGAGTTCTTGCGTTCTGGCGAACCACTCCGCTTGAACGGCAGCTTACATGGTACGACCGCGAGGGCAGAGTTTTGGTAGTGGATCAGTTTGAATTATTAGGGGCTTGACTTTGGCAACAAGAGTGCCCCGCCAATCACCGCACGTTTTCCGGCACACCTTACCGCTAAGAACAAGGGTCAATTATACTGATCGTAGACCCATGACGATCATAGCTGGATTCTTTGCTCAGGACGGAGTGCTATTGGCCGCCGACACAATGCACACCGATGGTACAAGGATTCATCGGCCAAAGCTTTCTGGCTTCAGTCTCAACGTGAATACGCCAGAAGTGTGCTCTCTAGCATTCGCGCTAGCTGGCCACGAAAATAACGCCAAGATGGCAATTGAAGATTGTGTAGAGGGGCTTGAGGACTGCCCTCCAGGTTCCCGAAGCCTTAAAGAGGTCAGGCGAATCCTGCGCCACGCCGTTAAAGAAATCAACGACAAATATGTGGATAGCCGCCCTGACTCAGAAAGAGCGGACTATAAATTCGAGCTTATTATTGCAGCACGGCTCCCCTTGGCAGGAGGTCTGCATATGTTCAAGAGCAGCGGATCGAATCTGCTTTCTGCTGAACCGTACCATTGTGCTGGAGTTGGGGCCTACCTTGGAGATTACTTGATGCGCAATATGTTTAGCCCATCAATGCGCATACGTGATGCAACATTACTGGCGATACAAGCATTCGGAGCAGCTAAAACCTACGACTCCAATTGTGGTGGAGACACTCAGTTCTTGACCATAACGGAAAACGGCGCGATAAGTGACGTGGTTCCTTACAACATCAGTACTTCGGAAAGCTATATTGGACAAGTGGAAGAGCTAACCAGAAAGCTGCTGTTCCACATTGCGAATAAGGAGATGGATGAGCATCAATTTGATCAGGTATTAGCAACATTCGCAGATCAGGTAAGAATCATACGGGCTTTCTGGACAGAAAAGACAGAGCAGTACTTCGAGAGAATACTACCGCGCTCAAACGCTAATTCAAAAGGGAAACAAGATCCTCAATCGACCAAAGACGACCCGTCACCCCCGCAGCCATTGCCGGAGTCACGCGCAGCGTCTGATGAATCCTGACAAAGTTATAGTGCATGTAGAAGATCGCCAGTGCCGCAACATGATTCTCGATCTTCTTTGAGAACGCATTCGTCAGCCGGGTGAATCGGCGAATCTGCATACGCATCGTGAGGTTTTGGCGCTCGATATAGCTGGTGCTGATGTGTTTGGGGTCTGGGTCGCCGTCGATCACCTTGCGCTCGCAGCCGACGCACTGAGCGGGGCTGTAGCGCTTCTCCGCTTCTACGTCACTGCCGTAGAGCTTGACGAGCTGGGCGTAGTCTACTTGGCCGTGAAATGCTTTCTCGACCGCAAGCAGGTAAGCGTTGAGGCCATCGCTCGTTAGCTGAATCCGATTGGTTAGCCGCTTTGCGAGATCGTTGACGAAGATGCGGGCCGTTACGCCATCACGCTGGCCCACGATCCACGAGGCGACTAGCTTGGTATCCGCATCAATGGCTACCCAAGTCCAAACGTCGCCAGCGCTGGCGTTCTTAGCCTTGATCTCCGGCGTGACGTTCTTTTGCTTGGCGTAGCAAAAGCTCCAGATTTCGTCCACTTGAACACGCTTAGAGGAGAGATTTACCAAATGTGCATCCAGGTAGTCGGAGCAGGCCGCGCCAAGGTC